>OWJA01000959.1_pt1 | contig 13253 bp, 10 predicted proteins | sample 1732901 | NCBI WGS metagenome assembly OWJA01 (sample SAMN05065766, study PRJEB22554) | human gut metagenome | biome: ENVO:2100002; feature: ENVO:00000062; material: ENVO:00002003 | host: Homo sapiens | place: USA | reverse complement strand
CTAAACATAACACGACACAAAGCGAGAAAATGCCGTATTTACGCTATTGGACAAATCTGTCTAGTATTATTTATATTGGCTTTAGCCCCAAGAACTTCAAGTTATCTTTTTCTTCCTAAATATCGGCATACTTTTGATTTGTATTGCAGGTACTCATTTCCGAATGCTTTTATCAAAAAATCTTCCTCTACATTGACTATCTGTAAATGAAAAAATACCACTGCAAAACCTGTGGCAAAGCAAAGGAACCAATTAAAGAACGAAAACAATATTCCTATATACATTAAATCAAAACCCAAAAATGCAGGATTTCTGCTAATAGAATAGATGCCCGTTGTTACCAAATTGGTCTTTTCTTCTTTTTGCACACCTGCCCTCCAATTCTCCTTCATCTGTGTAACAGAAACAATAAAAGCAAGTACACCGAACATTGTTATTACAACTCCTGTAAATTGCAACACAATATGTGCTGTTCCCGAACAAAACACAATACTGATAATCTGTATTACAGGAAGCAAATATGTGATTAATTTAAGAGCTACTTCTATAAATTTGACAAATCCCTCTTTTCCTTTTCCTAATTGGTCTGTCTTTATGCCTTGCTTTTTCTGACTAATCAGCTTTGCAAAATAGCAGATGTAAAACACTGCCATCAGTGAAAGTGTAACAATTTTTATTATCATCGTGTACCTCCAAACTCCGATTTATCAAACTCCTTTTATTTCTGCTGAATCATGTTAAAATGCTTCAATGCCTCCACAATTGTGCTCTCTTTATCTTATGGACACTATGGTTGCCTGCTGTCTTCATTTTTAGGTAAATTAGGACTTAGAACAAGTTCCAAGTCTGTCGCGGCAGTCGTCGAATTGCCCTGCAAACAGTCCATTCTCCTCGTTGCAACGCGCAAATTAATGTAATCATCCGGCTTTTGTTTTAGTTGGGACAAAAGAACAACCGTCTCATCTGTACTTTCGTTGTCCCATTCCACCCCCAATACATTTCTGCCATTCATATATATCGGAAATTTAAACTGGAGACCTTTTAATATTCTGCCGTCCTTTTGCTCTTCCTCATAGATAAATACATCAGACAGGAAACTCTTCAAAAATGTCTTCTTTTCCAGATCTGTAAATTTATCATACAGCTTATCAAAGAATAAAAGGAACTGGTAAACATTATCTTCTGAGATTTTGTCCTGCCTGATATTATATACTCTTGTTTCGACTTCTTCCATAGCATCCTCAATATCAGTGATTTCATCATATAGCTTGTCCAGACGTTCCTGCATGTCATTATATTTTTTATCATAATTCTTATCCGATACGGATAAATGATCTATCTGGTCAGCAAGCCTGTTTTTCGCCCCGGTTGTCTGGCTCAGTCTGTCTTTTAATCTATCATATTTCCTGTCAAACTCCGAAGTATCAATGCTGCTTCCTATCTGCTTACGGATTTCCCGCTCAAACTTTGGATTCTTCACAAATTTGCGGATAATTTTCTCAACTGCTGCATTAATCCTGTCCTCATTCCACTGTCTTTTATAAGTACAGCGGTGTCCGTCCACAAGCTTCCTGTGTTTGCAGGCATAATAAAAATAATCCTTATAATAACCTCCATCCGGATGCTTCTTGCGGTTTACATTGCCATACATACCGCTTCCGCAGACAGGGCATTTTATAATTCCGGATAAAATATGCTCATGTTCAAGGCTGTGCGTTTTTACCTGTAAAACACCTGTCTCCTGACGCTTTCTGTGTGCCTGATTCCACATTTCTTCTGATATGATTGCCTCATGGATTCCATCACTTAACAAGTAATCCTTTTGTTTTACGATATGATATTCATTCCTTGTTCCCGGAATCTTCTCATTTTTTCTTCGGCCAAATGCGAGCTTGCCGCAATATATCGGATTATCCAGCACACCTTTGACGAATGATGTAGAGAAACCTTCGATTGTGTTATTCTGGCGAAGCTTTTTCTTATAACCACTGTTATTTAAAAATGCAGCTATCGCAGCCATTCCCATCGTTGTATTGGCGAATTTATCATATATAATACGGATAATCTCTGCCTCATCCTCTGCAATGATAAGCTCACCATTTACCAGCTGATAGCCATATGGTGCAAATCCACCGTTCCATCTGCCTTCTCTCGCTTTCTGTCTGCGGCCTTCCATTGTCTGGACAAGGATATTCTCACGCTCTATCTCTGCTACCGCAGATAACACAGATATCATCAGTTTCCCGGCATCCTTGGAGCTGTCAATTCCATCCTCTACACAGATAAGATTAACCCCATAATCCTGCATTTTCTGCAATGATGATAAAACATCTGCGGCATTTCTTCCAAATCTTGACAGCTTAAATACCAGCACATAATCAACATTGTCTTTGCCGTTTTCTATATCCGATAACATCTGTTTAAACTGTGGTCTGCTTTCCACACTCTTACCCGATTTACCCTCATCCGAATATTCCCCGACGATAGACATTTCCTGATAATCTGCATATTTCTTAAGCTTGTCCTTTTGTGCATCAAGACTGTAACCATCTACCTGCATGGAAGTGGAAACTCTTGTATATATGTAACATTTCTGCTGTTTTTTCATCAGATGTTATCTCCTTTTTACTTCCTTGGAAACCTCTTTAATGCTTTCAAGATATGCTTTTTCGACTGGTGTTAAAGTAATCTCCTGATATTTTCTGTATTCTGACTTTGCTTTCTCCAATGCCTGTTTATGACTTACAGAACCGGAACCAGTTAAAAGCTTTCTGTTTCCTGATGACAACACACTATCCAGCTGCTTTACATAATCATCCATATACATAGGTTTATGTTCAATTGCATTAATTTCTGCCAAATCAAAATAACCAGATACAAGATTGTTTAATACTTTAAGTTCATTTTCTTCAAGATAATTCTTTGCAATTCCTATATCCTTTAATGCTGGTAATTCACCTGAAAATGAAGTAAGTCCCATAAATGGCTTTTCTGCATCTGCCCGCTGATATATAACCTCTGCCGCAGTATGACCATGTGCTGCATAGTGAAGTTTATTCTGAACAATTTTAAAGAATCTAACAGACTCTTCGCTATGAGGATTGTAATCTACACTCGTAGCATACAAATCAAGAACCTGACGATACAAGACCTTTTCTGAAGATCTGATATCCCTGATTCTGTCAAGTAACTCTTTCCAGTAATTTCCTCCACCATTTCCTTTCAAACGCTCGTCATCTATCGTAAATCCCTTAATCATATATTCTTTTAACCGCTTTGTTGCCCACTGCCTGAATCTTGTTGCAATTACTGATTTAATACGGTATCCAAGAGAGATAATCATATCTAAATTGTAATAAGTAACATTATATGTTTTTCCATCATCTGCAGTTGTTCGGAATTTCCGAACAACTGAATCCTTATCCAATTCTCCTTCTTCGAATATATGCTTTATATGTTCACTTATATTTGATTTACTGCATTGATATAATTCAGTAAGCTGCTGTTGTGTCAGCCACACTGTATCATCTTCTATTTTAACTTCTATATTTGTCTGCCCATCATCAGTCTGATATATAAGTATTTCCCCATATTCATCAGTTCCAATTTTATCTGCCATAAGCACCTCTCCAATCCATTACTTCTTAGTTATGAAATGCGAACACATGTGTTCACTATTGTCCCAACTAAATCTTATCATCATTCCAACCGCTGTTCAACCAAAACTTTTTCCATTATACAGTGCAAAATAAAAGAGACTCCACTCGCCATGAATGAAGCCTCCTGATATATGTATACATCCTGCAGCATATTATCTGCAGGATGCCGGCTGCCTACGCAGCCTTTTTGTCCAGAAGCTGTTTTACTCCACCTAAGTAATAACAGAATATGTCAAATTGTTTCTGCCTGCTTTCTTTCTCGTCATCAATTGAATCCTTGATCATCATGCACATCTCTACTTCTTCTTTTATCTCCGGTGCATATTTAATAATCATGTCTGCAAGAAAGCTGCAGCAGCGTTCAAAATCCTTGTTCATTGCCAAGCCTCCTTAAAATAATTGCTAAAATACAGTTTAGATTTACCATACATACAAATCTGGAAATTATCTATTTCTCCTCTTCGTTAAGACCTAGTTCATTACATATTACTTGCTATCCCTGATACCTTATTCTTTCAACCAGCGTTTCCTTTTTCAGATTACTGCTTAAAACGCATGAAAGTACAATCTGCAACAGACCGACCAAAAAAATCATAATAAAAATTGGTACGATTGGAACATGATAGATATTCATTCCAAATATTCCATTATGTTTTGCATAGGAAAAAAGTGCATAGCCGAGCGGTAGACCAATGATCAAAGCTACGCATATGGTACCAACCGTAAACATCATTCCCTGTAACTGCAGGCATAAATTTAATTGTTTATTTGTCATACCCACAGCCTGTAATACACCATATTCCTGCTTTTTTGTCGTAATATTCATGATTATGGTGTTTGCCATATTCATAAAACCGATGAGTCCTACAACCGCCATAAACAGATAACAGCCAAGCTTCATCATGCGGGCTGTGAATTCTGCAGATTGTAACTGTGCATGATAGGTATCCATTTTTATATGCGAAGTATTAGAAATCAAAGTATTCAGACTCTGTTCCACAGAGGCCACATCTTTTTTATCACAGTCCACCCACAGATAGCCATAGGCTGTTCCTCTCAGATTCATGGAACGGTATACACCTTCCGGAATGACAAGATAAGTGTCCGCACTTACAAAGGATCCTGCAATCTTTCCCTGATAGGTATAGGTTCCACTTCCATTCTCAAAGTCAAATGCAACGGATTCCACCGGAGCATATCCATCTTGTTCCATCCACGTCGACCAACCAAAGAAAATATCACCATTCTTTACCGCCTGTTCATAGTCCATAGAGCCAATATCCCCGTCCTGGCGCATAAAATCAAAATCCTTTTTACTCACAATAGCACCCGGAAATCTCGTTCCGTTCAGATTTACAGAGACAATCTCTCTCGTCATGACATCTGTCACTCCCGGAATGCTTTTGATTTCTTCAATCAGCGAATCATTCAATGGATTGTCCGTCAGAATCGTATCCAGATTATTCTCCGGATATCTTTCATCATACTCAGCAGAATAGTCAAGCTGCAGTTCGAATTGTCCATGATTAACGGAAAGACGTGCTTCATGCTCCGTGTCAATATTTCCCACATAATTAGAGATAATCACAAACAATGTGCAGGAAAGCCCCATTGTGAGAATCGTACCAATGGTTCTTTTTGGATTACCCATCACATTTGCCATTGCCATAGAAAACACAGTGACATTTTTTCTGCCAATTCGCTTTCCCTTTTTTTGTGTTTCTGCATTTTCTAAATACCGTGTTGCTTCGATAGGTGAAATCCGTGAAACAATTTTCATTGGTTTACGCAGTGCCAAAGCAACGGTAAGAAATGATACGAAAATACATAGAAGCATAACAGGCAGGGAAAACAATGGCACCTGCTGATTTTGGACTCCCATAGCGCCAGTTCCAGTTGATACAAAGTTTCCCTGTTCTACCAGCCAGTTAAAACCGCATTTTGCAATCAGAAAGCCAAAAAGCAATCCAACTGGTATTGAAAAAATTGTCAAAAACATACCCTCTCTGAAGATCAGTTGTTTCATCTGCTTTTTTGTCGCTCCCAGAGCCTTGATTTTTCCATACTCCTGTATCTTGTTGGCAATACCGACCTGAAAAATATTATAAATAACCACAACAGAGAAAAGTACAATTGCAAGAATCAAAATTCCACATACCGCAATTGTTTCATAACTCGGCTGCAAGACCCATTGCAAATAGAGATCATTAACTATAACGTTTTTTTCTTCGATCCCACAAGCTGCTGCAATCTGCTTCATAACCGAATCAATATTATTCATAGATACATTTGCAGAATCATTTAAAGTAAAATAAATATTATACTGTCTGTCATTCTCTGCGACGTGCTCATCATAAAACTCCTGTGACCCGAAAGCAACATAAGATGCCTCGATGGTATACTCATCCCGATCATATAGGATTCCGCTGACAACAAACTCTTCTGGCTTATATTCTGACTGCATCCCTGCGCGGTAATCCAGTGTAACCGTATCTCCGACCTTTACATCATCATATCCCATTTCACTAAAAAATGCTCTTCCTGCGGCAATTTCCTGCGTTCCCACCGGATACTTTCCTTCCTTTAACTCATATTCCTTATTATAGGGAAGCATTTTTCTTGCAGTCTCATCCATGCAGACAAAACAACCGTTTTCGTTGCCTTTTATGATACCTTCGGTGCACATAGTGCCTGTAGCATCTATTTCCGCACGGCGGTTTACTTCTTTTAACTGCGATCCGTCTGCTGCGACAAACAAACCATAATTGCTTCCATATGAGCCTGCCGCCTGACTTTTCTGTAAACGGATCATTCCATTTCCCACAGTACTGATAATCACAAGCAGCATCGTAGTCAGACATATGGACATCATAATCAGTATACTTCTTGTCTTGTTCTTTTTGTCATTGCTATATGCAATCCTGCTTATTGTCTTCATCTAAAATCCACCACCTGTCCATCCTCAATTACCAGAATACGATCAGCGACCTGTGCAATTTCGTCATCATGGGTAATCATTACAATTGTCTGTCCATATTTTTTTGCTGTCATCTTAAGCAGAGCGATGACCTCATCACTGGTCTTAGAATCAAGATTTCCTGTCGGCTCATCTGCAAATATAATTTCCGGACGATTCACCAGTGCTCTTGCAATTGCTACTCTCTGCTGCTGTCCTCCGGATAACTGATTTGGCAGATTATAAATCCGGTTTTCAATCCCAAGAGTTGCAATAATATCATTTATATACGCTTCATCCACTTTTCTTCCATCCAGCCCCAGTGGCAGTACAATATTTTCCCAGACATTAACAGATGAAACCAGATTAAATGCCTGAAAAACAAATCCGATTTTTCTTCTGCGGAAAACAGCAAGGGCATCTTGATTCATCCTGTATAAATCTTTCCCTGCTAAAATAACACTACCTTTTGTCGGGGTATCAAGCCCTCCAAGCATATGAAGTAATGTACTTTTACCGGAACCTGACTTTCCAACAATTGCGACAAATTCTCCCTGCTCAATCTGAATGTCCACCTGATTGACCGCTTTGACCTGATTCTCACCTGTGCCATAAAACTTACAAAGCTGCTTGGTTTCTAATATCACACTCATGTGTTGCCTCCTTTTTCATTCTGTAAAGCGTACCTTTTCAGCACGCTTTCTTTGGTTGTTTATATATTTGGTCATTTTTCATCCTACATCCAAATTGTATCAGGGCAATCTTTCATTTCACTTTCAAAAAACGAGCAGAAATCTTACAAAATTGTAAGATTTCTGCTCACTTAAAATTTAACCAACATATGGTAATTGAATCACAAACGTGCTTCCTTTTTTCTTTTTGCCGGAGGTTACCGTGATTGTACCTCCGTGTTTTTCGATAATTTCTCTCGATAGAAAAAGTCCGATTCCTGTACCACTCTTTTCCATGACCTCCTTGGAACTTCCTCTGTAAAATCGTTGAAAAATTTTGTGATACTCATTCTGCGGAACACCGATTCCCTGATCCTCAATTTCCATTCTTACAAGATCGTTTCTTTTTTGTAACCGGATAAATATTTTTGAACCACACGGACTGTACTTGACCGCATTATCTAAAACGTTGATCACAGCTTCACCAAGCCACCTTTTATCCTGCATAATCGTGCATGTTTCCAGCTCTTTTTCATAGTCAAAAACGAATTCAATTTCTTTCTCATCCGCTTTAGGATAAGTGCGGTTCACGGCAGATATGACAGTATCCATAAGCGGAAGTTTTTTCTTATTAATCTGAATCAGTCCAGTTTCCATCTTGGATATTTCAAGAAGCGACTGCAATAATGTCTCCAGTCCATCCAGAGCACTCCGACAACGAATACGAAACTCCTCCTGTTCTGTGGCACTTAAGTCATTCTGCATCAGCACACTAAAACATGTATCCAAAGCTGCAACCGGTGTCTTTAACTGGTGAGAAATATCAGAAACCATTTCTTTCGTGTTCTCCTTTTCTGCCCTTGCTTCTTCCTTTATCAACTGAATATGATGTCCGATTGCTTCAAGCTGGTCATTCAATTTTTCCAGTTCTGCATGATTTTCCGTTTTCAGTAAATCATCAAATTTATTTTCACGGAATCTGATCAGAATTTCTTCCAACTGGTCTAAAATTTTCTGATGACACGCATCTTCTTTTTTCTTCCAATAAAGTAAAAAAGTCAAAAGAAGCACGCATATCACAGTGCTTACAGCACCGGTCACCATAACCTGATGCCGGAATTGCGAATAAAATGCATTCCCTTTATTTCCCCAGTATCCATATTGCTCCAATAATCGCCTTCCCTGTTTGTTGGTTTCAATATCCTTATCCTTAAGCAATTCCGAAACAGCATCCAGCCCTGAAAATTCTTCCTTTGCTGCAATGTCTGTCATAAGATTCATTTTATATTTATAATCTTCATAAAACACATACGTGGTAAAGCAATTTAATATTGCAAACAATAATATGACAGGTAATACCAAGGAGAGCACTACTGTGATCTTCTTGCGATATCTCTTTGTCACTGCCTTACCTCCTGATTCCATATATACCCAAGACCTCTGATATTTTTTATATAGACCGGTGCAGCCGGATTGTCTTCGATTTTCTCACGGAGTCTTCTGATATTGACAGCGATTGTATTTTCATCCACAAAATCCCCTTCAAGATCAAACACATTTTCCAATATTTGTGTTTTTGAAAGAATCTGTTTCGGATTCTGAAGAAAAAAAGTCAGCATTTTCAACTCTGTTTTTGTCAGACTGATTTCACGACTCTTTATCAGGACTTTCATTTCTCCTGCGATAAATACGATATCTCCCGAAATCATCTTTACGGCTTCCGTTTTCTCCTGCCTGCGACGGAAATGTGCTTCTATTTTCAAAAGAAGTACCGAAAGACTAAACGGCTTTGTAATATAATCATCTGCCCCTGCTTCATATCCCATGACCTGATCCATCTCCTGATCTAGTGCTGTAAGACAAATAATGTATGTATTATAATTGCATCTCATCCACCTTACAAATTCCAGTCCATTCCCATCCGGAAGATTCACATCACAAATGGTAACATCCACATTATTATCACTTGCAATTCTTTTCGCTTTTTTCACTGATTCTGCTGAAAAAACCTCATATCCGGATTTTTTCAGTGAAAATGTAATTCCACGATTTAAATTTTCATCATCTTCAACCACGAGTATACCTGACATAGCATCTGCACCTCTCTTTATTAACTATTCATCTTAAAATGCTTCAATGCCTCCACAATTGCACTCTCTTTATCTTCTGGACACTGTGGTTGCCTTAGTCTCTGCAGATGTTATATCCACATCATCAAGTTCAATCGTGACATCAATGTAATCATCCGGCTTTTGTTTTAGTTGGGACAAAAGAACAACCGTCTCCACATGTACCGTATTAGCAAACTGGTCAACCGGCTGTACTTTCACAATCTTATATCCACGCTCCGATAACACCTTTAAATCCCTTGCAAGTGTTGCCGAATCGCAGCTTACATACACAACTCTCTGTGGTGACATTGTAACAATAGTATCCAGAAGCTTCTCATCACAGCCTTTTCTTGGTGGGTCTACCACTATAACATCCGGTCTTGTCATATTGTGACCTGTACCATCATCTGCTTTCCTGCTTTCATAAAATGCTGTGACTACTTCTTCTGCCTTTCCTACAAAGAACTCTGCATTATCTATTCCGTTAATCCCAGCGTTATTCTTCGCATCTTCAATCGCCTGTGGAACTATCTCTACACCGTATACCATTCCTGCATTTTTTGCCAAAAATAACGAGATTGTTCCTATTCCACAATACAGATCCCACACTGCCTCATTGCCTGTAAGATTAGCAAATTCCAATGCTTTGTTATAAAGCACTTCTGTCTGTTTAGGATTAACCTGAAAGAATGAAAGCGGTGATATCTGGAACTTTATATCTCCAATGTAATCTTCTATATAAGGTCTTCCATAAAGAGTTACACATTCCCTACCAAGTATTACATTAGTATCCTCTTTATTAATATTGACAACCAGCGAAGCTATATTTAACTTTCTTCCACTGTTATTACTTGTATTATTATCACTACCTGATAAAGTGTTATCACTTGCTGAAATGCCACTATTAAGCCGCTCAATCACTCTTACAAGTCCATCTGCCGCCTCTTTTCTTAACATTTTCTTAGTAACAAGACAGACCATAATCTCATCAGTATGAAATCCTGTTCTTATAAGTATATGTCTTAAAGTTCCCTTATGGATATTCTCGTTATAGGCTCTTACCCTGTAATCTTTCATCCACTGCTTGACGGCTGTTAATATTACAGAGTTGTTCTCATCACCTAAAAGGCAGTCATCACAAGGAATTATTGAATGTGTATGACCTGCGTAAAATCCCATAATAATATTACCGTCTTTATCCTCACCTACAGGATACTGTGCTTTGTTGCGGTATCTGAATGGCGTGTCCATACCAAGAATGTCACACATTTCATAATCTACGCCTTCTGTAAGTCCACCTATTCTCTGTAAATTATCACTGACAAGCTTCTGTTTGTACTTAAGCTGTGCAGCGTAACTCATAGCCTGTAACTGACAGCCGCCACACTGCCTTGCTATATTACATTCCGGTGTAACCCTGTCCTTTGACGGTGTTATGATATTCATAAGTCTGGCATATCCGTAATTCTTCTTTGCCTTCATAATCTTAACTTCTACTACATCACCTATGACTGTATCTTTTACAAATAATGTATAGCCGTCTATCTTGCCTATTCCTTCTCCTGTTACTCCTATATCCTCTATTGTAACCTGTACAATATCATTCTTACTATATGCCATAACTGTTCCTCACATTAACAACTTGTTCTTCTTATGTTGGATTCAAGCCATCTGTTAAATCCAAGCCAGTCATTAGTGTCTTTGGCTTCAAGACATTCCCTTAAAGTTTCAAGCTTTGCATCCATATTATCTGCCATAGAAAGTGCTATTGCTTCTGCTATTGCCGGCTTCTTAGGTGAACCATATTCTAACTCACCGTGATGTGATAATATACAATGGCCAACCTCATTAGCTAATATCTCTGGAAAATCTGGTATATGTCTGATTTTTTCAATAACCATTTCGTAGCCAATCACTATATGTCCTATAAAATTCCCCTCATCTGTGTAGTCATTTCTTGGAAATTCACTTAATTCCCTTACCTTGCCTACATCGTGAAGCATTGCACAGCTTATAAGCAAATCCCTGTTAAGAAAATCGTAATTCTCACTCATCTTTGCACATAATCTTGTAACACTTAGGCTGTGTTCAAGCAGTCCACCCATAAATCCGTGATGTACTGTCTTGGCTGCTGACGTATTCTTGAACTTTTTAATAAATGCTTCATCTTCAACGAAAAATGCTTCCAAAAGCTGCTTTATGTATGGATTATCTACACTTCTTACGAATCCTAATAATTCCTCATACATCTGCTCTATATCATATCTTGAAGATGGAATATAATCTGTTGGTGTGTACTCATCCTCTGCTGCCACACGAATTCTTTCTATTTTAAACTGTAATGCACCATTATAACTTGTAACCTGTCCATTAACAAATACATAATCATTAACTTCAAAATCGCATATTCCACCTGAATTAACGTCCCATATCTTTGAATCTATCTGTCCTGTCTTATCTATAAGTATAACATTCTCGTATTCTTTTCCAGCCTTAGTAAGTGCTGATGACTTGGATTTACACAGGTATACCTCTGAAATTCTGTCTCCGTCTTTAAATGTTTCTATATAACGCATACTCTTCCTCCATTCAATCAGATTTCTCTCTGATTTCAATTAATCTTATTATATTCTTATCTCAACTATTTAATTCTACTCTGTACTGTCAAGTAGCTGCTTTATCTGTATTCCACATTGACATCATAAGATACTTCAAAATACCCTGATTTACCAAGCCTTTTTACAAGGACATTAACGCTCTGTCCTGACTGGCATCTGTACAGCTTCTCATTCAGCTTCTGCATAGTAAGACATTCCTCGCCATTTACCTCTACAATTACATCTCCTGTCTGAAGTCCTGCCTGATATGCCGGCGACTCCTGCTCAACTGCAAGTATATATATTCCTGTTGTAAGACTGTATTTATCTGCCAATTCATTGTCTACATTCTCTGCTTTAATACCAAAATACATAATCTCCTGACGGTTTATCATATTCTCAATAGTACCTTTAAGATCTGATATTCCCATAAACTTAAGCTTGACATCTTTATTACTGTGTACAGATATTCCTACAACATTGCCGTCCGAATTAAATAAAAATGCGTAATCTTCATCTTTGGCTGTAAGATTAGTTTCAAATATGTCTACATTATTATCTATAAGGCTGTACGAGCTGATATTGGTTATAGTTCCATAATCTACTGCCCCATCCGTTCCATATATATTGCCTGCGGCAATTACAAGCTCACCCTTGTTAAGTATATATGAATTGCTAAGAACTGATACCTCTATGCTTGTCCTGTCGTCCTCACTCATCTGTTCAGCATCAACACTTATTATACTTATACCTGTATTACTGTCTGAGCACACATATACCGCCTTATATTCATTATCATTAACCTTAACACTTATATCCGCAGTATTATCAGTATATTTCTTTGATGTAAGTATAATATATCTTGAATTCACATAGGCAACAATAAGTCCTGCCGTAGATGTTACATTTTCCCTGTTCTCAATATAATTCTCATAATTAAGCCCTTCCGTGCTTTCCTTAATTATGACAACTGACTTCTGCACATCATCTACCTTCGTTCTTAACGACTGCATTAATGTATCATAATCCTTCTTAATCTGTGGCTGTCCTTCTTCATCCTCAACAACAACAACAGGCTCCGGATATTCATCTCTTGTGAATTCAATTCTATCCTGTTCTGCTTTCTTCTTATCAAACTTCGCCTTTACTGACGGCACAATAAGCTTGTCAGCCGCTATATACACCACTCCTGCTATTATTATCAATATAAGCTGTCTCTTATACACATCTCCGAGCCCACGAGACATGCGCAGATCTCG
>OWJA01000946.1_pt1:2500-13373 | contig 13373 bp, 10 predicted proteins | sample 1732901 | NCBI WGS metagenome assembly OWJA01 (sample SAMN05065766, study PRJEB22554) | human gut metagenome | biome: ENVO:2100002; feature: ENVO:00000062; material: ENVO:00002003 | host: Homo sapiens | place: USA | reverse complement strand
TTCTCCTGCAAGCAAGCTTGCGTCGAACTTCTGACCTTTTGACCCTGGTATCATATTATAGAAGCTGCAGCGTTATTATTTTCCGCTGCTCTCATTTTTTATACCTGATCTTCTTCCGGAAGCTGCCACACCACGCTTCTGAAAGGTATTCATATATAACCGGCTCTTTCCGATCAGCCGTTATCTTTCATGATTTTAAACAGAACCTTCGTGATGGCCGTCGTAAGGATACCTGCGACGATCGCCTCCGGGATACCGAATCCCAGAATGATTCCCAGGATCACATCGTAGATGTGCTCCACTGCCTTGTTGGACGCAGCCGCGTAGCTCTGTCCGAAGAAGATATAGATTCCGTTCATGACAAGCAGTGTGTTTGTCATAGCTCCTGCGATACCAGCCACCCAGAGGGCAACGGTCTGGCTGCCTTTGATTCCGTGAGCTGCTTTCATGATCAGCTTATATACAAAATAAGCAACGATGCCGATGCATACACGCGGCACGATGGCGATCACGGCGCTCCACATGTTTCCGCTGTATCCGCCGATCGTAACGAACGGGCTGAATACGAAGGAGGTCACTCCCGGGGCAATGGTCGCTTTTACAAGGCTGGTCACACCAAATACCAGTCCTAAGTAAGCGCCGTACTTCGGTCCAAGGATGATCGCTCCGATGATGACCGGGACGTGGATGATCGTTGCGTTCATAAAGCCTAACGGAATATAACCGAGAAACGGTACGACCGACATGGCAATGATGATCGCAGTAAAAATCCCGGCGAGGGACATGTCCAGAACTTTCTTTTCAATTTTCATTTTGCAATTCCTCCTGCTACTGTTCTCTTGCGAGATACAATGCAATATAGTCACGTCTTGCATTATACAGTGTTAACCTGATGCAGTCAAATTCTTTCTCTAAAATTTTCCATTTATTTTTACTTTTCAATTTTACTTCCTACAATATAATTCCTGTTGCCGCCTTCTTTCTCCCGATCTCACCCTTTTTTTCTCTCCTGCTGCCTTAATTTTTTTTCGATTTTTCATTTTTCCCTCATATATGCCCTCTCCAACGTCCAGTCCTCTAAAATCGTTCTTTCTTTCCCTTCTGATTTCGGTGTCTTTCTTCCACGGACACAATTTATTGTATTTTTTCTGTCCGCTCCTGGCGCACATCTTGTTATGCAGCTATTCACATGTTTTCCACTCATAATTATCAACTTATCCCCAAATCGTGGATAAGTTGTGGATAAGTCACTGGAAAAGTTGTGGATTTTCACATTTGACATTGAAAATTATTCCGTTTTACGCTAAAATAAATTCAGAGTGGGTTTATATGCTTTTGTGGACAGGTTTCCGCCTTTTCCACAACTATGCACATCGTTATACACATGTTTAGGAGTATGAATATGCTGGAAGAAATCAAAGAGAAATGGGACGAGATCCTCTTAAATATAAAGGAAGAACACGATATTTCAGAGGTGTCCTACCGCACATGGCTGCTGCCGCTGATCCCGGATTCTGTGGATAAAGATATCCTCACGATCCTGGTGCCTGATTCCGCGTTTATCAGCTATGTGAAAAAGAAATATGAGTTCCTGTTGAAAATTACGATCGAAGAAATTACAGGATTTCAGTGCGAACTCGATTTCAAGTTAAAATCTGACGTGAAGGAACCGGAAAAAGAGAACCGTCTGATCAATGTAACCAACAATACGGTCAGTCAGCTTGCTCTCCAAAACGCGAACTTAAATCCGCGTTACACCTTCGATACCTTTGTCGTCGGAAAAAACAACAACCTTGCCCATGCCGCATCCCTTGCAGTTGCGGAATCCCCGGGCGAAATTTATAATCCGTTATTTATTTATGGAGGCGTGGGACTCGGGAAGACGCACTTAATGCATTCCGTCGCCCACTTCATCCTGAAAAATAACCCGAGCGCAAAGATTCTGTACGTGACATCCGAGAAATTTACAAACGAACTGATCGACGCGATCCGAAACAAAAACAACGTTTCCACCACGGAATTCCGTGAAAAATACAGAAACAATGACGTGCTTCTGATCGACGATATCCAGTTTATTATCGGAAAAGAAAGTACCCAGGAGGAATTTTTCCATACATTCAATGCCCTCTATGAGGCAAAAAAGCAGATCATTATTTCCTCCGACCGTCCTCCAAGAGAAATTGAAACTCTGGAAGACCGTCTCCGCTCCCGTTTCGAATGGGGACTCACCGTAGATATCCAGCCGCCGGATTATGAAACCCGGATGGCGATTCTCCGGAAAAAGGAAGAACTTGAAGGATACAACATCGATAACGAGATCATCAAATATATCGCTACCAATGTAAAATCCAACATCCGTGAACTGGAAGGCGCCCTCACAAAAATCGTTGCTTCCAGCAAATTAAATAATAAGGAAATCAATCTTGAACTTGCAGAGGAAGCATTAAAAGATCTGATCTCCCCGAACGCTGCCCGCGAAGTGACTCCGCAACTTATTATTAATGTAGTTTCTGAGCATTTCGGCATCACACCCCTTGATCTCATCGGCCAGAAACGAAGTAAAGAACTCGTATTCCCGCGCCAGATCGTCATGTATCTCTGCGGCGATATGACGAGCGAGTCTCTCCAGAACATCGGAAAAGCTCTCGGCGGCCGCGATCATACAACGATCATTCACGGAACAAAAAAGATTGCCAGCGAATTAAAGACCGACGAGAATTTAAAGAACACGATCGATATTTTAAAGAAAAAAATCAACCCACAGTAAGCTTGTGGATTTTTTCGTGGAAATCACGTTGAAAATTTGTGGATAAAATGAGGATGATTTTTCCTGATTTTTGCCTGTGGAAAACTCCCGGGTTGTCCTTTTGGATTTGCAGAGTTACCCACAATGGTTTTCACAGAGGTTTTTTCAGGGTTTCATTAGGGTTTTCCCCCTTATAAACAAATTCACACTCCCTACTACTGTTAAGACTAATATCTTTTATATATTTCTTTATTTGTGAACGTTTCTTAAGAAAGGAAGTTATCAACAACTATGAAACTGACATTCCAGAAAACCGCTCTCTTAAACGGTATCAATATTGTTCTCAAGGCAGTTCCGTCAAAAACAACAATGCCTATTTTAGAGTGCATTCTGATCGACGCTTCTACTGATGAGATCAAGCTGACTGCCAACGATATGGAACTCGGCATTGAGACAAAAGTTGAAGGTGATATCCTTGAAAAAGGTAAAATTGCACTGGATGCAAAGCTTTTTTCTGAAATCGCAAGAAAATTATCCGATTCAGATTCCCTTGTAACCATCGAATCTGATGAAAAATTCAATACTGTGATCACCTGTGAGAACTCTGTATTCAAAATTCAGGGCAAAGATGGAGAGGAATTCTCCTATCTTCCGTATATTGAGAGAAATAAAAACATCACACTCTCCCAGTTTTCCTTAAAAGAGGTGATCCGCCAGACGATCTTCTCCATCTCTGTCAACGACAGCAACAAGATGATGACAGGCGAACTTTTTGAGGTAAACGGTGATACACTCCGAGTCGTTTCTCTCGACGGACATCGTATGGCAATTCGTAAAATTGTATTAAAAGATGAATATGAAAGCACAAAAGTCATCGTTCCGGGAAAAACTCTGAACGAAATCAGTAAAATTCTCACCGGTGACAACGAAAAAGAGGTCCAGATCTTCTTCGGAGCGAACCATATTCTCTTCGAATTTGATGATACGATCGTAGTTTCCCGCCTGATCGAGGGCGAATATTTCAAAGTAGACCAGATGCTTTCCAGCGATTACGCCACAAAAGTGTCTCTGAATAAGAAAGATTTCCTGGACAGCATCGAGAGAGCTATCATTTTAATTCGCGAAAATGACAAAAAACCGATCATTCTGAACATTGAAGACTCAAAAATGAGCCTGAAATTAAATTCCAGCTTCGGTACCATGAATGCGGAGATCCTGATCCATAAAACAGGACAGGATCTGATGATCGGATTCAACCCGAAATTCTTAAGTGATGCGCTGCGGATCATTGATGATGAGGAAGTTACCCTCTATATGATGAATGCGAAATCTCCGTGTTTCATCAAAGATGAGGATGAGAGCTACATTTATCTGATCCTGCCGGTAAACTTTAACGCCGCTGCGATCTAAAATCAGATGAAATTTCCCCGAAGTTCCGGTAAAATCCGGGGTTTCGGGTCGGTTTTTTCATATATCTGGAATAAAAAAGGAGAAAAATGGAAAGTATTCACTTAAAAGATGAGTTTATCAAGCTTGGACAGGCATTGAAACTTGCAGGTCTGGTCGGCTCCGGAGTGGACGCAAAGTTTGTAATTCAGGATGGGCTTGTAAAAGTAAATGGGGAAGTTGAGACCCAGCGAGGCAAAAAACTTTACCCGGGAGACACGGTTTCCTATGACGGAAAGACATTTAAGGTAGAAAATTAAAGGATTTTTTCATGTTTATAGAATCCATCGAGCTGTCAGATTACAGAAATTACAGTCATTTACATATTGATTTTCATAAAGGGACGAACGTTCTTTATGGAGATAATGCCCAGGGAAAGACAAATATCCTGGAGGCAGTCTATGTGTGCAGCACAACAAAATCGCATCGGGGCAGCAAAGATAAAGAAATTATCCGGTTCGGTGCGGACGAATCCCACATCAAAATCATGGTCCGGCGGGATGGAATTCCCTACCGGATCGATATGCATCTGAAGAAAAATAAGGCAAAAGGGGTCGCGGTGAACGGAGTTCCGATCAAAAAAGCCAGTGAACTTTTCGGAATCGTCAATGTGATCTTCTTTTCACCGGAAGATCTGAACATTATCAAGAACGGACCCGCCGAGCGGAGACGTTTCGTCGACCTGGAACTCTGCCAGCTAAACAGGCTGTATGTCTACAATCTGGCACAGTATAACAAAACGGTTATACAACGAAACAAACTATTAAAGGACATAGACTACAACACGTCCTTAAAAGAGACACTTCCCATGTGGAATGAGCAGCTCTTAAAGTACGGCACAGAACTTATAATTATGCGTTCTGAGTTTATAAAAGAGCTGAATCCCCTGATTGCGGAGATCCACGCGGGGCTCTCGGGCGGAAAGGAAACACTCTCTATCGCCTACGAGCCGAATGTGTCGCCGGAAAATTTCAGGGAGCAGCTTGCGAAGAACCAGTTTCAGGAGATCAGGCAGAGGCAGACTCTGACCGGTCCCCACCGCGATGACCTGAACTTCATCGTAAACGGAACGGATATCAGGCGGTTCGGGTCCCAGGGACAGCAGAGAACGGCAGCTCTTTCTTTAAAACTTGCGGAGATCGAGCTGGTGAAAAAGATCGTAAAGGATTATCCGGTGCTTCTTCTGGATGACGTCCTTTCTGAACTTGACAGCAAGAGACAGGAACATTTACTTTCAGAAATTACCCACATTCAGACCCTGATCACATGTACGGGACTGGATGAGTTTGTAAACAGCAAATTCCGGATGGACAAGATTTTTAAGATTGTTGAAGGAACGGTAGAGAGCGAAGACTAAAGGAGGAACTTCATGAGCGCAGAATATAATGCAGATCAAATCCAGATTCTGGAGGGACTTGAGGCTGTAAGAAAAAGACCGGGAATGTACATTGGAAGTACGTCTTCGAGGGGACTTCACCATCTGGTATATGAGATCGTAGACAACGCGGTGGACGAGGCTCTTGCAGGATACTGCGATACCATCGATGTACAGATCAATTCCGACAATTCCATCACCGTTGTCGATGACGGACGGGGAATTCCGGTCGATATCCAGAAAAAAGCGGGACTTCCTGCAGTCGAAGTGGTCTTTACGATCCTTCATGCCGGCGGTAAGTTCGGCGGTGGGGGATACAAGGTATCCGGCGGCCTGCACGGCGTAGGTGCGTCTGTTGTAAACGCCTTATCCGAGTGGCTGGAGGTCGAAGTCTACCACGGAGGAAAGGTCTACAAGCAGCGCTATGAGCGCGGAAAGACCATGTACCCGTTAAAGATCGTGGGTGACTGCCCGTCAGATAAACATGGTACAAAAGTAACGTTCCTTCCGGACAAGACCATCTTTGAGGAGACCGTCTATGACTATGATACCTTAAAGATCCGTCTCCGCGAGACGGCGTTCCTTACAAAGAATTTAAAGATCATTCTCAGAGATGACCGCGAGGACAAGAAGGAAAAAGTCTTCCACTATGAAGGCGGTATCAAGGAGTTTGTCACCTACTTAAACCGCAGTAACGTGCCGCTTTACGACAATGTGATCTACTGCGAGGGCAAGAAGGACAACGTGCTGGTGGAGGTTGCCATGCAGCACAATGATTCTTATACCGAGAATATTTACAGCTTTGTAAATAATATCAATACACCGGAAGGCGGAACGCACCTCACCGGTTTCAGAAATGCCTTAACAAAGACATTCAACGATTACGGAAGAAAGAACAAGCTCCTTAAGGACAGCGAGCCGGCCCTCACCGGTGAAGACATCCGTGAGGGACTGACTGCTATCATCAGCGTCAAGATCGAGGAGCCACAGTTTGAGGGTCAGACAAAGCAGAAGCTCGGAAACAGCGAGGCGAGAGGTGCTGTTGACAGCGTGGTATCTGAGCAGCTCACCTATTTCCTCGAGCAGAATCCGTCCGTAGCAAAGACGATCATCGAGAAATCCGTTCTTGCCCAGCGTGCCCGCGCTGCTGCGAGAAAGGCAAGAGACTTAACAAGAAGAAAGACGGTCCTTGACGGCTTATCCTTACCTGGAAAGCTTGCGGACTGCTCCAGCAAGCACCCGGAGGAATGCGAGATCTACATCGTAGAGGGAGATTCCGCCGGCGGTTCCGCGAAGGACGCGAGAAATAAGATCACCCAGGCGATCCTGCCGCTTAGAGGAAAGATCTTAAACGTGGAGAAGGCGAGACTCGACCGTATTTACGGAAACGCGGAGATCAAATCCATGATCACGGCCTTCGGAACGGGAATCCACGAGGATTTCGATATCTCGAAGCTCCGCTATCACAAGATCATCATTATGACCGATGCCGATGTGGACGGTGCCCATATCAGTACACTGCTTCTGACATTCATCTACCGGTTTATGCCGGAACTTATCAAACAGGGCTATGTTTACCTGGCTCAGCCGCCGCTCTATAAGATCGAGAAGAACAAACGGGTATGGTATGCGTACAGTGATGAGGAGCTAAACAATATCTTAAAAGAGATCGGACGTGACCAGAACAACAAGATCCAGCGTTACAAAGGTCTTGGTGAGATGGATGCGGAACAGCTCTGGGAGACAACAATGGATCCGGAGCACAGAGTCCTTTTACGTGTGACCATGAATGAGGAGATGACGTCGGAGATCGACCTCACCTTTACGACACTCATGGGAGATCAGGTAGAGCCGCGCCGTGAATTCATCGAACAGAACGCGAAGTACGGAACTCTTGACATTTAATGCGGCAGCAGGGCTATCCGGGAATCGGTAAGTTTACTGGATGGTCATGCGGCGCAGTTTACGCAGGTTTAAGGCGCAGCGCAGGCTGCATTGGAGGAAAGAATGGAACCGAATATTTTTGACAAAATTCATGAGATAGACTTAAAGAAGACCATGGAGAAGTCGTACATCGACTACGCCATGAGCGTTATCGCATCCCGAGCGCTCCCGGATGTCCGTGACGGATTAAAGCCGGTACAGAGACGTGTCCTCTACTCCATGGCGGAATTGAACAACGGTCCGGATAAGCCCCACAGAAAGAGTGCCCGTATCGTCGGCGATACCATGGGTAAATATCATCCGCACGGAGATAGTTCCATCTACGGTGCTTTGGTAAATATGGCACAGAGATGGTCCATGCGTTACATGCTCGTGGACGGCCACGGAAACTTTGGATCCATCGACGGCGACGGTGCCGCTGCCATGCGATACACCGAGGCGAGACTCAGCAAGATCTCTGTGGAGATGTTAGCGGACATCTATAAAGATACCGTTGACTTTATCCCGAACTTCGATGAGACGGAGAAGGAACCAACGGTACTTCCGTCCAGATTTCCGAATCTTCTCGTAAATGGTGGGACCGGTATCGCGGTCGGCATGGCCACAAATATCCCGCCCCACAACCTCCGCGAGGTCATTGCGGCTGTCGTAAAGATCATCGACAACCAGGTGGAAGAAGGAAGACAGACCTCCATGGAGGAGATCTTACAGATCATCAAAGGACCGGATTTCCCGACTGGAGCTGAGATCCTGGGAACGAGAGGAATCGAAGAAGCGTACCGCACAGGCCGCGGGAAGATCAGAGTCCGCGCGGTGACAAACATCGAGACAGCTCCGAACGGAAAGAGCCATATCATCGTCACAGAGCTTCCGTACCTTGTCAACAAGGCGAGACTCATCGAGAAGATCGCGGAGCTCGTAAAGACGAAAAAGATTGACGGAATCACCGGAATCACCGATGAGTCCAACCGTGAGGGAATCCGCATCAACATCGAACTCAGGAGAGATGTGAACGCGAACGTCCTCTTAAACCAGCTCTTAAAGCATACACAGCTGCAGGATTCCTTCGGTGTGATCATGCTTGCACTGGTAAACAATGAGCCAAAGGTCCTCAATATCCTCCAGATGTTAGAGTACTATCTGGACCACCAGAAGGACGTTGTGACGAGAAGAACGAAGTACGACTTAAATAAGGCCGAGGAACGCGCCCACATCTTAGAGGGCTTATTAAAGGCCTTAGATCATATCGATGAGGTGATAAGGATCATTCGCGGCTCCGCAAATGTCGCGGAGGCGAAACGCGTCCTCATGGAGCGCTTTGAACTCACAGACCCGCAGGCACAGGCAATCGTGGACATGCGTCTGCGTGCTCTCACAGGTCTGGAACGTGAGAAGCTCGAGAACGAGTATAAAGAACTGGAGGCCAAGATCGCGGAATTGCGTGCAATCCTTGCAGATGAAAATAAATTATTAGGTGTGATCAAGAAAGAGATCCTCGTGATCTCCGAGAAATATGGTGATGACAGACGGACAAAGATCGGCTTTGATGATGATATGTCCGTGGAAGACCTGATCTCTGATGATGACACTGTAATTGCCATGACCAATCTTGGATACATCAAGAGAATGTCCGTGGACAATTTCAAGAGCCAGAACCGCGGCGGAAAGGGAATCAAGGGAATGCAGACCATCGATGAGGACTTCATCGAGGATCTTCTCATGACAACGAACCACCACTATATCATGTTCTTCACGAACACAGGACGATGCTACCGGATCAAGGCCTACGAGATCCCGGAGGCAGGAAGAACAGCCCGCGGAACGGCTATTGTGAACCTTTTACAGCTTCAGGCTGGTGAAAAGGTTACAGCGGCGATCCCGATGCGTGAGATCGATGATGACAAGTATCTCTTCATGGCTACAAAGGGCGGAATGGTGAAGAAGACCAGAATGTGTGAATACAGCAACATGAGAAAGACAGGTCTTCAGGCGATCCTGCTCCGCGAAGGCGATGAGCTGATCGAGGTAAAAGTAACAGACAATACCGAGGATATTTTCCTCGCGACAAAATTCGGTATGTCTATCCGCTTCAAAGAGACGGATGCGAGAATTACCGGCCGTGTTTCCTATGGCGTGATCGGAATGAAGCTCGATGAGGGCGATGAAGTCATCGGAATGCAGATGGCAAGTCAGGGCGAGTATATGCTCGTTGCTTCCGAAAAGGGATACGGAAAGAGAACGAGAATCTCTGAATTTAAGCTGCAGCTTCGCGGCGGTAAGGGACTTCTCTGCTATAATGTAACAGAAAAGACAGGAAATCTTGTCGGAATGAAGCTGCTTGACGACGGAAGAGATATTATGCTGATCACCAATGAGGGAATTCTGATCCGCATGGGTGTTGACGATATCTCTGTCATCGGCAGAAATACATCCGGCGTAAAACTGATGAGCATTGATGCCGATTCTGATGTCCGCGTTGCTTCCATCGCGAAAGTGCGGGAAAGCAGCCGCCAGGACGAGGAGGAAAATGTGGAAGATCCGGAGAATCCGGAAAATGAGGATGAGGAGACCACGGAGGAGTAATGTTCATGAATGTGAAGAGCGGTCATAAGACCGCCATTCATCCATAAAACAGGATTTCTGACTCTGGAGTGATTGGATACAGGAATCCGGGGATACCGGATTCCTGTATTTTTCATAATAATAGGCCATCATGAATATTCGGAAGGGATCCGTCCGATGGCGATCAATCAAAAAATAATCGGGAGGAAAATCGTCTATGAGAACCGTTCAGGCGAGTGAGATCACAAAAAACATCCGGGAAATGTGCATCAAGGCAAACCATTTCCTTTCGGATGACATGAAAAAAGTATTTAATGAGAGCGTGGAGAAGGAAGAATCTCCTCTTGGAAAACAGATCTTAAATCAGCTTCAGGAGAATCTTGAGATCGCCGGAAGAGATATGATCCCGATCTGCCAGGATACGGGCATGGCCGTCGTTTTCATTAAAGTCGGGCAGGAAGTACATATCGAGGGAGGTAATCTGACGGATGCCATCAATGAAGGCGTCCGACAGGGATACGTGGACGGATACTTAAGAAAGTCTGTTGTCCGTGATCCCATCGACCGCATGAATACAAAAGACAATACCCCGGCGATCATCCATTACGAGATCGTAGACGGGGACCAGGTGGACATCACTGTTGCGCCGAAGGGATTCGGAAGCGAGAACATGAGCCGCGTGTTCATGTTGAAGCCGGCTGATGGCATTGAGGGTGTGAAAGAGAAGATATTAGAGGCTGTCCGTGACGCTGGTCCGAATGCCTGTCCTCCGATGGTGGTCGGCGTCGGTATCGGCGGAA
>OWJA01000938.1_pt1 | contig 13450 bp, 8 predicted proteins | sample 1732901 | NCBI WGS metagenome assembly OWJA01 (sample SAMN05065766, study PRJEB22554) | human gut metagenome | biome: ENVO:2100002; feature: ENVO:00000062; material: ENVO:00002003 | host: Homo sapiens | place: USA | reverse complement strand
AAATTAAAAGTTTTTTTATTATGAACAAAAAGTTTTTAAGTGTAGTCGTGTTTGGGGCGCTGTTGGCGTCTTCTGCAGGTACATTTACGTCTTGTAAAGACTATGACGACGACATCGATGCAGTAAACGGCAGAATCGATGAACTCGCAAAAAGTCTTTCAGATTTGCAGGCCAAAGTTGGGTCTTTTGTAAAGTCTGTTACTTATGATCCGGCTACGGGAAAATTGACTGTGGTAGATGGAGAGAACAACAGTGTGTCTTATACTATCGGACAGAATTTGCCGACTTATTCAATTAGTGTGGATAAGGAAGGTAAAATTTCGCTGTTGAAAGACGGTGAAGTTGTTTCGTCCGGTACTATTACATTCCCGGATGCTCCTACAACTCCAACCATTCCTGATGCTTTTGATCCTTCTAAATTGACAGTGGATCCTACGACAGGCAAAGTAATGTATGATGGTAAGGAAACTGGTGTAACTATACCTGGTGACGGAGTTCTTAGTATTGAAGATAAGAAAAACGCTGAGGGCGTTGTTATCGGCTATACGATTAAGTACAAAGATCAGGCTGTTACATTTGCTTTGAATGACGTATTGACTCTGAAAGGTCTTGTTTTCAAATCTGATTTGTTTGTAGACGGTATCGAAGCTATCGAATATCCTTATTTGGATTATACATATAAGGCAGGAAGCACTGCAGCTACTACTCAATGGGAAGATGAGCAAGCAGAGAAAGTTCTGTGTAAAGTAATTACTGATTCGAAAGAATGGAACTATACAGGTGGTACCGGAGCTCAATATAATCCGATTGAATATATTAATTATCACTTGAATCCGTCTAGTGCAAAAGTAAGTAAGGAAGATTTGTCTTTTGTATCCAGAGATGTTGAAGTGATTTCTTCTCGTGCTTCAGTGGCTCTTCCTGAAGTCGCTGACATGAAACCTGCTGATGAAGGTATCCTTCCGGTAGGACTCAGAGCAATAGGAAAAGACATCAAACAAGGAGGCGAAGGTTCTATCTTGGCTTTGCAGGCAATTGTTAAAGCAAAAAGTGATGCTCAGGCAGATACAACTGTAACATCTGATTACGCATTGCTTTATGCTTCTAAGGTTACTCCTCAGGCTATTGCATTTAATGATGCTACTTTAGCTGCTGAAGATTGCCGGGAATCTGCTAATCCGGACGAGTTGTTCAAGACTGTAGAAGGTGCTATCACACATGCTCCTACTTTGACAGTTGCTTATAATAGCTTTATTGATTTGAAGAATCTGTTGACAATTCACTATAATCGTGAAGGTCAGCCTGAAGCAACAAAAAATGATGGTACTCATAAAGTTTGGGCTTATGGAGATGAAGCTAAGTATGGTTTGAAGTATGACTTCGCGTTCATTCAATATACATCAGGTCAAAATGTAACTTCTGACAGTAAATATGCAGATGCAAACACTATTAAAGAAGGTGTACTTACTCCGCGTATTGTAAACTCTGCCGGTGAGACTCTTAACGAGCAAGGTGTATCTTCTGTAGGAAAACGCCCGTTGGTTAGAGTACGTGTGACAGATGCGGATGGCCGCGTTGTCTTGGCTGGATTCATTAAAATTGAAATTGCAAAACAGGTTGATGATATCGTTACAAGTGTATTCGACAAAGGCACTCACAACTTTGGATGTGATGAGGCTGATGCTATCTTGACATGGTCTGAGATTTCTTATCAATTGCTTGAAAAAGCAGCTGTTCAGTCTAAGGATGAATTCGATGCTTTATATGAATTCGATGTAGATGATAGTGGTGTAGCCAAACAGTTTGCTAAATCAGCCGATGGTAAGTCATTCGTTCCGGCTGCGATTGCACAGGTTATTGGAACAGTGAAAGAAAAGGTGGATGAAACTGGTACAACAAATACAGTTCTTCACTGGACTTTGACTACTGCAGAACAGTCTGGTATTTATGAAATGGCAGGTCATACAGCTACTATTTATGTAAGATATGTCAGCAAGCTGAATACTACATCTCATGCTCCTATCTACATGCCTTTGCAGATAGCTGTCGCTAAACCTCAGGGAACTGTTGTTACTAAGTTGACTAACTACTGGTACAGTGACGGTGACGTTGCTAAGGATGGTCAGAATACTCGTCTGAATGTTCCTTATCCGCAAGATAACGGCAATACATTGAATTATGTAGTTGACTTGAACCAGGTATGGGAAAAGGGTATGCCTACATTTACTCCTCCTGCAAACTTTGCTTCTTATACTGATGTAATATTTGCAAATCAAAACGGCGCTGCCGGAGGTTATAAGTATTACTTCGACGCTGATCAGAATGTATTGACTGTTGATGGAACTAAGTATACATTGTCAGTAGATAATGCTACAGCACCTTGTATTACAGGCGGTTCATATAAAGCTACAGCTCAGAACATGATCGATCATGCTTTGAAAGTAGATGCAGGTGTATTCACTAATACGAAGTTGTATGCTAATGGAACTGTTATTGCAACAATCGATCAGAACACCGGTAAGATTACTTATGAAAACAATGATACTTCTAAGAAGTTGTTGAATGCATATAGCCATAGTGCTGCTAAGCATTTTGCTAAGATCGGTATTTGTGCATACAGTCCTTGCAACATTGCAATGTCTTTGACGAACAATACATACAATGCATACTTCCTCCGTCCTATCGACGCAGTAGGTACAGATGGTGGAGAATTCGTTGATGCTCATGCTAATGGTTCTACTCTGGATATCGCTAAGTTGTTCAACTTCCAGGATTGGCGTAATGTTAAGTTCGTAGATGGAACTGACTATTCAAACAGCTGGTTGTATGCATTCTACGGATTGAATAAGGTAGAAGTGAAAATAGCAGATGCTACAACTACCTTAAGTGGTGGTAAGCTAGGAGAGACTTTATTGTCAAGCAAAACAGAGAAAATCGTATTGACTCAGATAGATAAAGATGGTAATAAAGTTACTTCTGCTACTTTAAATCTTTCTTCTTATAATACTGAAGCAAGTGGTACTCAAGCTACATATGATGCAATTGTTGCAGCTATGGGTAAGATCAAGTATGTAAACAACGGTAACAACGTTCAAACATTTGAACTGCGCATCCCGGTTGAGTTCACCTATACTTGGGGTACTGTGAAGACTACAGTAGATTGTACAGTTAAGAGTACAATGGGTAACTAATAGTAAAGGTTTCATTACTAAACACTGATAAGGAGGGTGCGCCGATCATTGGTGCACCCTCCTTCACAATAAGAATTGAAGGCGGAATGAAAAAGAAAGATCTGTTATATATATGTGTGTTGGTTGCCGTTTCTTGTTTCTTGTTCTCATGCGGAGAAAAAAAGAAGCAGCTCACTCCCAAAGAAGAATTCTTAATGGGGTTGACAGCTGAAGATACGGTGCAAGTACTTACCATATCACGCAGTTGCATGGATACATTGAAAGCCGGAAATATAGATGAAGCGCTGAAGATGCTTTTTATCTTGCGCGATGGAAAAGCGATACCTCTTCCCGCTGAGAAGGAACAACAACTGAGGAAAAAATTCAAGTATTTTCCTGTTGTAGATTATAAATTGGATTATTATTCTTTTTCAAGTACGGATAATAACGATGTGAAGTTTCAGATAGAGTTTTTCAAGCACACTAGTTCGGATGATCATACGCCAAATACAATTGGATTTATGTTTAATCCGGTGAAAATAGACGGAGTTTGGTATCTTGCCGTTAAAGAGGCTACCAAGGAAGCTACTGATAAGTAGTAGATGAATGGTGACGAGTACTGTTGTCATTGGTTTTTAGACTTTTAAACAGGTTTTGATTATGAATATAAAAAAAATATTAGTTGCTGTATTTGCGTTGAGTACTACAATAGCATTTGCGCAGGAGCAACGTATCAAAGAAGAAAGTAAAACGATATTTAAACCTCATTGGTTTATTCAAGCACAAATAGGAGCTGCACATACTGTAGGTGAAGGAGAATTTACTGATCTTATTTCTCCGGCAGCTGCTCTTAATGTCGGTTACAAGTTTGCTCCCGCATTCGGCGCACGTGTCGGTGTAAGTGGCTGGCAGGCAAAGGGGGGATGGGTCAATCCACGTCAGAACTATCAGTATAAATACCTGCAAGGGAATGTAGACATCATGGCGGATCTCAGTACTTTGTTCTGTGGCTTCCATCCGAAGCGTGTGTTCAACGGCTATCTTTTTGGTGGAGTAGGACTGAACCGTGGTTTTGACAATGACGAAGCAAATGCGCTCGATACCCGTACTTATGAGATGGAATATCTCTGGCAGGAAGGTAAGTTCCTCGTTGCTGGACGTTTCGGTCTTGGTTGCGACCTTCGCCTAAACGACCGCCTGTCTATCAATATCGAAGCGAATGCCAACGCCTTGTCTGATAAGTTCAACTCCAAGAAGGCCGGTAACTGTGACTGGCAACTGAATGCCCTTGTCGGTGTAAGTATCAGACTGGGTAAAAGCTACACTAAAACCGCTCCGGTCTATTACGAACCGGAACCGGTAGTGACGGAACAACCCAAACCGGCTCCTGTAGTAGAACAACCGCAACCCAAAAAGGAAGTGGTGATTGAACTGTTGAAGCAGAATATCTTCTTTGCCTTAAACTCTGCAAAGATTCAGGACGATCAGCAAGCCAAGATTAGTTCTTTAGTAGAATATCTGGAGAAACATTCTGCCGCCAAGGTAAGTGTGACAGGATATGCTGATAAGGAAACCGGTAACCCGAATATCAATATGACTTTGTCGGAAAAACGTGCAAAGAATGTGATTGAGATGTTGAAAGCTAAAGGAGTGGCAGCTGATAGAATTGTTATTGGTTATAAGGGAGATACGGTGCAGCCTTATCAGAAACCTGAAGAAAACCGTGTATGTATCTGTATAGCGGAATAATATTTGTGATTATAACTCTCTTTTCTTAAAAAAGATATTCCCTATTCTCATGTGAGGTGTTTTTTCCCACATTTTTCGTATTCGTACGAGAATCCTCACATGAGATGAATAGGAAGTGCGGGCTTGTGAAAGTCTGTGTTTCCACAATAGACCCCTTTCTTCACTTGAATGTGAAGAAATTGTATCAGGGGGTAACAGTATAAGATTATACTTGTGAAAGTGTACCTTATTCTGCCCCAAGGAGGATGCCTGCCCTTTTTTCCCTGGAGGCATCCTCTTTTGTTTTTTTTGTATCTGAAGGTACGTGTATCAAAAGTTAAAAGTAACTAAACTCTCCTCCTTTAGGAAGGAGGAGTACCCGTAGGGGGAGGTGGTAGGTGAATATATAAGCTATTGATCTTCAGCTGTGAAGTACACCTACCACCCCGGCTTTCAGCCACCCCTCCTTCCTGAAGGAGGGGAATTTAGTTACTTTTGACACACTTTCTTTTTGTTATTATACAGATCGAACATTGATTAACATACTGTCCATACAGCTCTAAAATCAATGAATATATGTGTATTGGGTGGCTTCGGTTACGAAAATACTCTTATATTTATCGCGTAATTTATTTAATAGTGATTAAAATGTTAAAAGTAGTAGCATTTATGAAGCAAGTAGCCAAGGGACTACAGATGGAGGGAAACTTTGGTACTGCGCACGTCTACCGTAGCAGTCTCAATGCCATCATTGCTTATCGTGGGAAAGGGGATTTTACATTTCATGAGGTAACCCCTGAGTGGTTAAAAGGCTTCGAGATTCACCTTCGTGGCCGTGGATGCAGTTGGAATACTGTATCTACTTATTTACGCACATTTCGTGCGGTCTATAATCGTGCGGTAGATTGTCGTGGGGCTGTTTATGTACCGCATTTGTTTCGTTCTGTATATACAGGTACCCGTGCGGATCGTAAGCGTGCATTGGATACCGAAGATATGCAGAAGGTATTTGCCAAATTACCTTCGTCTCCTGCCGTGACTCCTGCTATGCGTCGTACGCAGGAACTGTTTGTCCTGATGTTTCTGCTCCGTGGTCTGCCTTTTGTCGATCTTGCTTATTTGCGTAAAAGTGATTTGCACGACAATGTGATCACTTATCGCAGGCGGAAGACCGGGCGTCCTTTGTCAGTGACTTTAACTCCGGAAGCGATGGCCATATTAAAAAGGTATATGAATCATGACACGTCATCTCCTTATTTATTTCCGTTATTAAATAGTCGGGAAGGGACGAAGGAGGCTTATCATGAATATCAGCTGGCACTCCGCAATTTCAATAGACAGTTGATGTTGCTCGGTGAAATGTTAGGACTGGGGGATAAGCTCAGTTCGTATACTGCTCGCCATACATGGGCAACGACAGCTTACTATTGTGAAATTCACCCGGGCGTTATTTCTGAAGCTATGGGACACTCTTCGATCACAGTGACCGAGACGTATCTCAAACCTTTCCGGAATAAGAAAATAGATGAAGCCAATAAAAAGGTGGTGGATTTTATAAAACACTCAATGCTGTTGGCAATTTGTTGATTTTTAACCCGTTACTCTGTAGGTAACGGAGCTGAATAGCGTTGCAAAGATGGATATATTTTGGAAAACATGCAAACAAAAATGATATTTTTTCTGATAAACAACTAAAAAAAGACAAATAACACGATAAAACAGCGGATTTCTTAGCATTAAACTTTTGTAGCTTTTAATTTTAGATAATAGATTTCCCTCCCCTCTGCCGCCTCTTAGAAGCAGGGGTAAAGATGTTTCTGTATTCCATAAATGATTTTTCAGTATTGCTTACCCCTCCGGGGCAGGCACAAAGGTTTTCCCGTTACCTACAGAGTAACGGGAAAGGCTAATATAGTCTATATGCTTCAAAGTATATTGTGTAAGGTAATTGAAAGTGGAAAACAAATTAAGAAAAGGAGGTTTGCACAAGAAATGAAAGGAATAAAACATGGGATGTAGTAAGGGAATTCATAATCCAAAACGAGAAACAATATTTTTATTATTTTTTTAATTTATAAATTAAAAGTTTTTTATCATGAACAAAAAGTATTTAAGTGTCGTCCTGTTTGGAGCGCTATTAGCGGCTTCAGCGGGTACATTTACTTCTTGTAAAGACTACGATGATGACATCAAGGGGTTGCAAGAACAAATTGACAAAAGTGGAAGCACTATTACTGACCTTCAGACTCAGCTGACTACTTTGAAAGCTGCTGCTGATGCTGCTCAGGCTACTGCTGACGCTGCTAAGACTGCCGCCGATGCTGCCAAAGCTGCCGGTGATCAGGCTAAGGCTGATGCTGCTACAGCGTTAGCTGCTGCGAAAGCGGCCGAAGCTGCTGCTGCACAGGCAAAGGCTGACGCTATTGAAGAAGCAACGAAACAGGTGGAAGCTTTGAGAAATTCAATGCAGGCCGCCATTGACAAGAAACTCGATGTTACCGCATTCGAAGAAGCGTCAAAATTGCTTGGTGCTCGTATTGATGGTATTGAGGCTGGTTTGAGCAACCTGAAGAATGGCGCTGTGAAAGAAAATACAGAGGCTATCAAGAGTGCTCAGGACGCTATCGAGGCATTGCAATCGGCAGACGAGGACTTCGCTACAACGTTGAAAGAACTGGATGAATATGTGAAAATCACATTGGAAGCCAAAATAGACGTTAATGCGGATGACATCAAAGCTGCACAAGATGATATCAAAGCCGCACAAGAGGATCTCGACGCTTTGTGGAAAAAAATCAGTGGCGGCGAAGGAAGTCTGGAAGACTTGATCTCTAAAAATGCAACAGCTATCAGTGATTTGAAAGATGCTATAGAGGACGAACTGGATGTTATTAAAGGAGATATCAAAGATATTCAGGCTGATATCAAGAAAATCAACGGTCAAATTACAGCTATCAATCAGAACTTGGCAGGTCTGCATACGTTGGTGGTATCTCGTCTGACAAGCATTTCGCTTGCTCCCGATTTGTTCGTTGACGGTATTGAAGCTGTTAGATTCACTTCCTTGCAATATTCTCCGATGGGCGAGAGTGAAAATGCAAGTATCCCCGCTACTTCTTATAAATTCTCTACAGCTGCTTTGGCAACTGCCAGCTATCACTTCAACCCGGCAAGCTTCAAGTTGGCAAATGCTGACTATGGCTACATTGACCGTACGGCAGAAGTGGTTGAAACAACTCGCGCAATTGCTGCAAGCAAGTTGGTTGAAATTGTTGGAGAACCGGAAGCTAATCCTGTAACAGGAACTGTTGACTTCAAGCTTCTTCGCCTGAACTCCCACACAACTCAGCCGGGACTTGACAGAACGAATATGATCGCTCTGCAGGCTACGCTGAAAGGGAATGCTGTGGACGAAGGTGAGAAAAATGCCGTCATTACTGCTCCGTATGTAGCTGTATACGATGCAATCCTGTCTTACGAAGATGTTCGCATCGCTGACAAGGAAACACTGACTACCGGTGCTGACGAGGCTCATTATGCAACAACGTTCGACGCTTGTACGAAAGAAGATCCTCGCTACAAGATTCCTTATGATAAAGAATTCAATTTGAAAGATTTGGTGGCTACTTGTTTCGGTAATAACGGTCATGATGAATTCCCGATCGCTGATTATAAGTTGTCATACAGATTCGCTGTGGCATCTACAGCTTATAATATTGAAGAGGGTAATACTGAAACTAATCAGCAGAAATGGATCAAATGTAATGACGCTATCGAAGGTAAGTACCAGGCAGAAGGATTCAATCCGGAAGCATTCGGTCGTACTCCGATTCTGAAAGTTGAATTGGTGGACGAAGCTGGTAATGTAGTACGTCGCGGATTCGTGAAAGTTGAGTTCATTGCTGAAAAAGAATCAGACTTTACAGTGGGCAACGAAGCTAAAGAACTTACTTTCGCATGTAATGCAACAGAGGCTTCATATACTATTACAGAAGAATTTATCCGTGAAAATGTTTACCGCAAAATTACTAATGGTACTAACATTGGTATGAGTCATGAAGAATTCTGGAATATATATACTACCTCTACTGCTGAAGTAAAGAAGAATAATCAAGTATTCTCAATGTCTGTTCCTAAGATTGTAGATGGTACTACTGAAGTAGGTACAGCAACGAAGAAGATCGTTTGGGAATTTACTCATGGCGAGCTCAAAGCTATCGGTGCCGGTGGTTCTCAATTTGTGGCTACTATAACTGTTAAGAACAAATTACAGTCTTCTAAGTATCCGGATAAGATCACATTCAAGTTTATTGTTAATGTGAAGTTGCCGGTAGCTACCTTAGAGTCAGTGAAGAACGAACTGTTCTGGCAGAACATTGATGGAGAACTTAAGTTCTTTAAGGTGAACGCTGAAGTACCTGATACTCCGGAAGATCCTGCAGACGGATGTCTGATTCATCAGGAATTGGGTCTTGCTTATGATAAGTACGACGTGAAGGGACTTCCGACTTGTGTAACACATCGTTATGTTGTAACTAAGACTTATTCTGACGGAAAAGCTACAAGCAAAGTTTTGGCTGGTGTTAAGATTGACGGAGAAACGATCTCATTGGATAAGGACGGTGCTAATGCTACTGCTGTTAAGGCTGCTCTGAATAGCGCAGGTGGTCTGCAAGCTTCAGTTGCACACATCTATACTTTGGAAAGTGGTGATCAGATTACTGTAAATGAATTTATGGTTAACTTTATCCGTCCTGTTAGCTTGAATATGCCTAGTGGAGTTACTCTGACAGACGCTGTGACAGGTGGTGACATTGCTAACTTCCAATGGAACGGTTTGCTGATGGATTGGAGTGGCAATGCTATCGTATCTCCGAGTGTGGTGGAAACTGAAGATATTTCTTCATACTGGAAGAGAGTCTGTGTACCTGAATATGAACTGACTGAGGGACATTACAATATAGTAACTCCGGCAAGTCTGAAAACTACAACAGGAACTGTAGACATCGTTACTGCCAGCCCTATCACCACGTATAATGGTTCGGCTACATACACCTATACACAGATTACTGACGGTACAACTACAACAACCAAGACGTATACAACACCGCATTCAATGGTGACTAAAGGTGAGGTTAGTAATTATCTCTATGCACAAGCACTTAATGGTGCACCTGCCGGATATCGCCTGACTGCTAATGGAACTGTAAACTATACAGAAGTTCTTGTTTCAGCTGGTTCTAGTATTACATATACATATATAGCAAGCATTGACTATACTCCTGCCGTAATAGAATGGATTCCAGGTGAACCTGTTGCTAAAAAGCATGACCATACACTGCAGCCTAATTTCGAAGGAACATCGTATGGCCAGAAATCAGGATGCTGGGAATGGACTAAGACTACATTCAGTAGCTCAGTTATTAATCTCGGACAATACTGGTTCTATTATGGAGAATTCAGTGAGGTGAAACTTGACATTGATAAAGTTACTACTGACTTGAAATATAATGGTGGTAAACTGCCTGATAAGGCTACTTTAGAACAAGTTGGTAATACCGTTAAGTATGTCAATGTTAAATCACCGATTGAATACGCTTACAAGATCTTTATTCCTGCTACTGTAAACTACGGTTGGGGAACACTTTCTTCCACATTGACTATTACAGTTAATCCGAAGAACTAAGAGATCTCTGAATGTCTATCGATTCTTAGACATATATTAATTCCGAAAGGGTGCTCTGCTCTAGTCAGAGCACCCTTTTCATAATAACAAAGCAGATATTGGGTGATAAGATTTGCCTGATATATAGTTGTGACACATCGTATGAGATTTCTGTAACAAGACATTAAATACATAACATTATGAAAATAAGAAATTTATTAGTAGCCATACTTGCTATCAGTGGTACGGTAGCATTTGCTCAAGAACAACGCCAAATCAAAGAAGAAGGTAAAACCGTATTCAAACCTCACTGGTTTATCCAAACAGGTAGGAGTCGCGCATACCGTAGGTGAAGCAAAGTTTACCGATCTGATGTCTCCCGCTGCTGCCATCAATATCGGATATAAGTTTGCTCCTGCATTCGGAGCACGTATCGGTGGTAGCGGATGGCAGGCAAAGGGTGGATGGGTAACTCCGGAACAAACTTACCAGTACAAATATCTTCAGGGAAACCTTGATATTATGGCTGACCTTAGCACTTTGTGCTGTGGCTTCAACCCCAAACGTGTTTTCAATGGCTACCTTTTTGGTGGTGTAGGGCTCAACCGTGGTTTCGACAACGATGAAGCGAATGCACTCGACACCCGCACCTATGAACTGGAATATCTCTGGCAGGAAGGCAAGTTTCTTGTGGCTGGACGTTTCGGCTTGGGTTGTGACCTTCGACTGAACGACCGCTTGGCCATCAATATCGAAGCCAACGCCAACGCTTTATCCGATAAGTTCAACTCAAAGAAAGCCGGCAACTGTGACTGGCAGCTGAACGCACTCGTCGGCTTGACCATTAAACTGGGAAAAAGCTATACCAAAACAGCTCCTGTATATTACGAACCGGAACCTGTAGTCGTGGAACAACCCAAACCGGAACCTGTTGTTGTAAAAGAGCCGGAACCGAAACCTGTAGTAGTTGTGGAGCCGATGAAACAGAATATATTCTTTGCATTGAACTCTGCACTTCTGCAAGATGACCAGTTGGCAAAGATTGATGTCATGATTAAATATATGGAGAAAAACCCAATCAGTAAAGTTACTGTTACCGGATATGCAGACAAGGAAACCGGTAACTCGAATATCAATATGACTTTGTCGGAGAAACGTGCAAAGAATGTGGTAGAAGCCTTGAAAGCTAAAGGAATAGCAGCCGATAGAATTATTACCAGTTATAAAGGAGATACAGTACAGCCTTATCAGAAACCTGAAGAAAACCGTGTATGTATCTGTATAGCGGAATAAAATTTGTAGCAAGAACCCTTTTCTTTTTAAAAGATATTCCCCTATTCTCATGTGAGGTGTTTGTTCCCCACATCTTTTCGTATTCGTACGAGAACCCTCACATGAGAGTATTAGGAAATGCATGCTTGTGAAAGTCTGTATTTCCGCAATAAACCCCTTTCTTCACTGAAATGTGGAGAAATCATGTTGGGGAGTAGCAGATAAGATTGTACTTGTGAAAGTGTGTCTTATTCTGTCCCCCAAAGAGGATGCCCGCCCTTTTTCCTAGTGGCATCCTCTTTTTTTTGTTTTTACTATACAATTTTGTTTCCGATAAAGAAAGAGGGGGGATTTTGTATCAAACTTACATTAAATAAAAGATGAAGATCAAAGGTCAACTTAAAGTTAAGCTTTGATCTTCATCTTGCAATATGGGATATTTACCGATCCCGTTCTATACAGATAGACGGTGAAAACTATAATGCTTCTATTTTTTCTATGCTCAATCCGGTAGCTTTGGAGATAATTTCCAGTGAAACTCCCATCTTTTTCAGGTTTCGGGCAGTTTCTTCCTTACCTTCAGCACGTCCTTCCTCTTTGCCTTCTGCACGTCCCTTCTGTTCTGCAAATTCCAGCGTCACGAGATTATCCCGGTACACTTTGATGCTTTCGTCATACTTCATCCGCTCCTCTTTTGAAAGCGAAGCGATATCTACAATCTTTTCTAATTTCTCAAAAACCGATTTACGGGCTTTGAATGGCAATCTTTTCAACGTTTCCATATTCTTCAGTACATAAATCCATCGTTCAAAGTCAGTCTCACACTCTTGTTCCTCCTTCGAAAAAGCAGGCAACTCGATAAAAATAAAACGAAGCTTGTCGGAAAATTGTTCGTGCGTGTCACGATCTGTAAGCACAACATCCGTACGAAGCTTATGCGGCAAATTGTCCAACCGGAAATTCATAAAGAACACACCGTATACGGCTTTCAGGTCAAACTTCCATTCAGCTCCTTTCTCACCCTGCCGGGCAACAGTCTTTGAAAGGTAATACAAGGCACGTTCACGAAAGTGTACATGTTGCTTGTTCTGCATCTCTACGATAAACTGTTCTCCGCTTTCAGTGATACAGTAGATATCGTAAATCACCCCTCGGTCGCCCATATACTCGGGTAGTATTTCCTTATCGAGAAAGGTTATGTCTATTATATGTTTTTCATCTACCAGCAGGTCGTTCAAGAAATCAATTAACAAGTCTTTGGTCATTTCCTGCCCGAAGATTTTTTTAAATCCTACGTCGGTAAATGGATTGATAAATTTCGTCATTATTTCTGTTTATTAGTTGTTTGCGACTCCACAAAGATAATGAATCTTCTGTCTGCTTGTTACGATAATGATGATTTTATCTGTCTGCAATTATATTTTGTGGGGAATCCTGCTGAAACATACCAGCTTTCTTTTTTGTTAGTTTCACATGCCGGTCATTGATTCACATACTGTCCGGACAACTCTAAAATGAATGAATATATGTGTATCGGATAGCTTTGGTTACGAAAATACCCTTATATTTATCGCGTAATTTATTTAATAGTGATTAAAATGTTAAAAGTAGTAGC
>OWJA01000921.1_pt1 | contig 13627 bp, 6 predicted proteins | sample 1732901 | NCBI WGS metagenome assembly OWJA01 (sample SAMN05065766, study PRJEB22554) | human gut metagenome | biome: ENVO:2100002; feature: ENVO:00000062; material: ENVO:00002003 | host: Homo sapiens | place: USA | reverse complement strand
TGTGTGTGTGTGTGTGTGTGTGTGTGTGTGTGTGTGTGTGTGTGTGTGTGTGTGTTTAAGAAATTATTTCTAATTCCCAAACAATAACTGTTAAATATGTCAATGCAGTTTGTTTTCATTGGAACACGCACTTTTTAATTGTTTGCACGCTCCAAAATTAGGGAAATAAAATGGTAACACAATGATTTTCAGGGCACTTGTTATGCCAATTCTGCATCTTGTTGTGCCAATTTTGCACCGTTCTTCGCCATGTCGCTAACTATCAGCCCGTTTGCTTTTTTTACGATATTCCATTGGCGTTACCCCGAACTCTTCCAGAAAGAGGCGATGGAAGGAACGGAGTGCCGGTATGCCGCTTTCCCTGGCTACGGTTTCTATGCCGTAGTCCGGATTTTCCTGCAACAGGCGTGCCGCATGGTACAGCCGGAACTTGTTCAGGTATTTAAGGAAACGCACTCCCGTATAGCGTTTGATAAAGGGCACAAACCGGTTGCGGGGAATACCGACCAGTTTTCTGGCTGCTTCACCGTTGAATTTAGGGTCAAGATAAAGTTGCCCGCCGATGATAAGGTGTTCCATCTGTTCGTACAGCTCTTTACCGTAACGCTCGTCGCCTGCTTCCGTACCCCATTCCGCATCCCCGGCTTCCTCCGGTTCCGCATTTTCATCTTCTGCGGTTTCCGCTTCTTCCGGGAATCCTGCGGCTTTTGATTCTTCCGCTTTTGCGGTTTCATGGGCATCCGGCATATCCGCTACCGTTTTTTCCAATGCGCGGACTTTCTCCTGCAATGCGAAATGGGCATCTTTTGCCTGATAAAGTTCCTCCTTGTAGTGCAACAGTTCATTGATATTCTTCACCAGGGCATTGTTCTTGAACCGTATTTTCCGGTAGTAGCGGATGCCGAAGCAGAGGATGATCCCCAGCAGGACGGTGGTACTTGCCGCCAGCCCCAACCACAGGTTGCGGATATGGGCATCGGAATCTTGCTTCTGGATAATCATGTCCTTCTCGTGCGTTTCATAGAGGGTGGCGAGTTCCAGAGCCGAACTCTTCTGCTCCCGGTTCTTGATGCTGTCGCGCAGCACGGCCAGTTCACGGAAATAGCGTGCGGCTGTGCGGTAATCGCCCTTTTCCTCGTAGGCGCGTCCCAGGGATTTCTTGATGGTGGTCATGTGGTAGGTCACCGTGTCCCCCTGTGCCGCGAGTATCTTTTCACGGGCGGAGTTCATGCCTATCACCCGGTCATACATCCGGAGGTCGAACAGGTAGGGCATGATAAGATAGTTGTCCCGGTCATACTCTTGGGCGGTGGAGAGGAACCGCTTGTAATATTCCTCCGCTTCCTCCGCACGTCCGAGCCGGAAAAGGACTACCGCATAATGGGCGAACATCGCTTTCTTCTCCTTTTCGCCCAACCCTTCCATCGGGGTTTCACTGCCGGTTTCCCCGGTCACCACTTTTTGCAGGGCTTCGAGCGTGCGGAGGGCATCCTCGCTCCGTCTGTCCAGTTCCTGAAAGGTCAGCAGGGTGTTGTAGTTATAGCGCAGGTTATCGTACTTATAGGTATAGTCCGTCTGTTCCATCAGGTCGGCGGCACGCTGCATATAGTCATACCCCTTGTCCTTGTTCCCCTGGTAATAGAGCATCTTCCCCATGTTGAACAGGGCTACGGACTGCATCTCTTTGTTGCCGCATTGCTCCGCCTTCTTCATCAGCATATCCACGTACTGCGCTTTCTTGGTTTCATTGTGCAGGCAGTCGTAGCAGGAAATCAGGCGGTGTATCTGCTCCATCTGCCGGTGGTCGTCCAGTCGCACGGAATCATTCTCCAACGCGCGTTTGTAGAATTTCAATGCCCGGTAATAATGCCCCGTGTTGAAGTAGAGGTCGCCTTCGGTGGCATCCAGTTTATAGTCCGGCAGGCTTTTCCGCTTCCGCAGTTCCTGCATGATTTGCTCCGCCTTGTCGAAGTCCGAGAAGGTGTATTCATAGACATAGTCGTCGGTCAGCAGGCTGTCGGGCAATGCTTCCGTTTCCACAGTTACTTTTTCCGCAGCCATCGTGCCGGTGGGCAGGCTGCCCGCTAATACGAAGCAGGCAAAACAGAGGATATAGTAATAAATTTTATTCATAATTCGTGTTTTAGTATCATGCCACGCGACACAACCTTTGGCAAAATTAAGATAAAATTAATCACGGGAGAAATAAATACCCGGTGAAAATCAATTTTATTCCGCCGGTGCCACTTGCTTCCACTTGGGTGCCACTCAATGCCACCCCGGTAAGAATCCATTGTATTACAACTGCTTGCATCTACTTTCGCCCTGCATTACGATTGATGCAAGTTACATAAAACAAAAGACAATGGAAGAAAACCAGAATGAAGAAGAAGTATTGCTCGTGGCCGACAAGGACGACGATGGCAAACTCAAGGCAGTGGACAAGTCCGCTGCAAAGGAAGGGATATGGCGTTTGTTGCTGCCCTCGATGGAAAATCTCGACGACTTTCTGAAAGTGAACAAGCAGTCCTCCATCTTGGAGGACTTTTTTCTCAATTTCAGGCACCAGTTCCAGCAGCCCACCGACTTTCCTTTCTACCGTATTCCCGCCTCCCTGCTGGATACGCTGGACGTGTTTACCGACATGCTCCGGCATCCCGAAGACAACAAGGCTTTCATCGACCTGTACAAGATCAATCCGAATGATTATCCGATACTGGCACAGGAGCAGGAATCTCCCTCCGAAACGGCGCAACAGTCTGCAACCGGACAGCAACCCACCGACGGACAGCAACCGGTAACTGAACAGCAGGCACAACCGTTGGGCTTTGAGAACCGCGTGGATTGGGAACAGCTCGCCCGTCTGGGCATCACGCGCCAGTCGCTGGAACAGGGCGGCGACTTGTCAGCCGTCCTCTCCGGCGGCAAGTCCGGTTTGGTCACCATCTCCACCGAGATAGAGGGCATCCCCATCACCACGCAGGGACGCATCCATTTTCAGGAAGGCGCGGACGGCAAACTGGACTTGAAGATTGACTGCTACCGTCGCGAACCCGCCCTCGACCTGCCGTTCCACGGCGTACTGTTGGACAAGGAAACAAGGGACAATATCCTTGCCACCGGCAACGCCGGTCATCCCGTCCTTCTCCCGTTGGACGGCGCCGACCCCAAGCCCTGCCTCGTTTCACTGGACAAGTTGACCAACAACCTCGTCGCCGTTCCGGTGGACGACATCCTTATCCCGATGGAGATCAAGGGCGTCACCCTCACCCCGGAGCAGCACCGCCAGCTCTCCGAAGGCGGCAAAGTATTGATAGAGGGCATGGACTCGCAATGGAAAAGCAAGTTCGATGCCTACATGCAGTACAACGTAGCCAAAGAAAAGTTCGACTACAACTTCGACGGGCTGGACAGGAACCGCTACAAGAAAATGGAGCAGCAGCAAAAGGCATCCGCCGCACAGTCGCAGGGCAACGCACCGGCACAGAGCAACGTACCGTCCCAGAACAATGCACAGACCGCCGCCGCCAAATTCTTTGTCCCTAAAAGGCTGCTCGGCAAGGAACTCACCCCCGAACAGCAGGAGAAATTCGGCAAGATGGAGACTATCTACGTCACCGGCATGAAAGACCGCGACGGGCAACCCTTCAATGCCTATGTCCGCATGAACCTCGACCGGGGCAAGCCCGACTTCTTCCGCTACAATCCCGACAAAGCCAAAAGTCAGGCAAGGGAAATCACCCCCACAGCCGACCACAAGACACAGGTAGCGGTGAACAACGGTGCAACTGACGAAGCCACCAGGCATGTGCAACGACCGCTGAAACCGGCGGCGGCACAACCGGCGCAAGTCGAAGCCGCCAAGCAGGAGGAGAAGAAAGAAGTGAAGAAAAAGAGCGGCAAAGGAAGAAAATTATAAAAACGTAAAACCTAAAAAAGTTAAGTTATGAAAGTCATTATTGCAGAGAAACCGAGTGTGGCACGGGATATTGCCCTCATTGTGGGCGCTAAAGAGCGCAAGGACGGATACATGGAAGGTAACGGCTACACCGTTACATGGGGATTCGGTCATCTGGTGGGATTGGCGATGCCCGAAGCCTACGGCTTTGAAGGCTTCCGCCGGGAGAATCTCCCCATCTTTCCGGAGCGTTTCCAGCTTGTCCCCCGTCAGGTGAAGGACGGCAAGCAGTACAAGGACGACCCCGGAGCAGTCAAACAACTGGCCGTTATCCGGTCACTGTTTGACAAGTCCGAAAGCATTATCGTAGCCACCGATGCCGGGCGCGAGGGCGAGTTGATCTTCCGCTACATCTACCATTACCTCGGTTGTACCAAGCCCTTCTCCCGTCTTTGGATCAGCAGCCTTACCGACAAGGCGATCCGTCAGGGCATGGACAACCTGAAAGACGGCAGAGAATATGACAACCTCTACCGCAGTGCCAAGGCACGCAGCGAAGCCGACTGGCTCGTCGGCATCAATGCCTCCCAAGCCCTTTGCCTCTCCGCCGGGCGTGGCGTCTTCTCCCTCGGCAGGGTGCAGACACCCACCCTGATGATGATATGCAACCGCTACGTGGAGAACAAGAACTTCACCCCGCAGAAATACTGGCAGCTACGGGTGCAGTCCGGTACCGGCGACGTCACCTTCTCCGCCCTCTCCGCCGCTAAGTATGACCGTCAGGACGAAGCCGCCGCACACTTGCAGCAGATCCAGTCCTCCGGCACCCTGCAAGTGACCGCCGCCGAGAAAAAGGAAGCGTCGCAGGAGCCGCCATTGCTCTACGACCTGACTGCCCTCCAGAAAGAAGCCAACGTCCGGCACGGCTTTTCCGCCGACAAGACCCTCTCCATAGCACAGAGCCTATACGAGAAGAAAGTCACCTCGTACCCCCGTACCGGCAGCCGCTATATCTCCGACGATGTATTTGAGATTATCCCGGATCGCATCCGCCTCTTGACCTCATATCCCCGTTTTGCAGCCTATGCCGCTACATTGGACGGTCAGCCGCTCAACTCCCGCAGCGTCAATGCCGCCAAGGTCACCGACCACCATGCGTTGCTTGTCACCGAGAATCTCCCCGGCGACCTCTCACCGGACGAGCGCACCATCTACGAGATGATAGCCGCCCGCGTGCTCGAATCCTTCTCCGCCAAATGCCTGATGGAGCGGACAGCCGTCACCTTGCAGTCTGCCGGTGTCACCTTCTCCGTGCATGGCAGCATCATCCGGGTTCCCGGCTGGCGTTCCGTGCTCAACCTTCCCGATGAAGACGAAGAGGACAATGCCACCCTGCCCGAACTTCACCAGGGCGACTCCTTACCTATATATAATAGCGAAGCATTGGAGAAACAGACCAAGCCCCGCCCGCTGCATACCGAAAGCACCCTGCTTGCCGCAATGGAAAGCGCAGGCAGGGAGTTGGAGAACGAAGAAGAACGTCAGGCAATGAAAGAGGCAGGCATCGGCACCCCTGCAACCCGAGCCGCCATTATCGAGACATTGTTCAGCCGTGACTACATCCGCCGTGAGAAAAAGTCCCTCGTCCCGACTGAAAAAGGGCTGGCCGTCCATTCCATTGTCCGGGACAAGAAGATAGCCGACATCTCCATGACCGGCAGTTGGGAGAGTGCCCTTGCCAAGATCGAAACCGGCGGGATGGATTCCGACACCTTCCACCGGGGGATAGAAGTCTATACCGCACAGATAACCACCGAATTGCTCAACGCCACTATCTCCATAGCGTCCGCAACGGACAGTCCCGTTTGCCCCAAATGCAAGCAGGGGCATGTGCTGTTCTTCAACAAGATAGCCAAATGCAGCAATGTGGACTGCACCCTGAAAGTGTTCCGCGGCATCTGTAACAAACAACTGACTGACAAACAGATCACCGAACTCGTAACCAAAGGCAAAACCGGTGTTATCAAAGGCTTGCAGGGCAAGAGCGGTAAATCATTCGATGCCGCCCTTGCCTTCGATGCACAGTTCAATGTTACCTTTTCCTTTCCAACCTCTAAAAAATCCAAGTAATGAATAAGAATAAGAAAAATAAGAACAGACAACAGTTCCAGCAACAAGGAAAACAGCAGAAACAGCAGCAGAAACACCCCGGACAACAACCGCAGGAATTGTCCTATTACCGTTTACTACTGCTTTCTTTCCTCAAAGAATCCCATCCCGAATTAGCCGGTGACAGCGACTTTATCGCCGCCCGTGCCGACGGTGCCGCCGAAGAGTATAGCGAATCTGTCCGTTCCGGTTATACCCACGATGCCGCCGCCGAAGCCGCCAATCAGGTTTTATTTGCCGGTCTTCATTTTTCAAAGTACGATGTCATCGTCACCGTCCTTTGGAACGAGTTCAGCGATGAAGTGCCGCAGGGCAGTGCCAAGACCCTTGCCTTGCAGCTCCTTCCGGTTTGTGAAGAAGTCTTCTCAAAATACCCCCTTTCCGATGATTTTCAGTTCGAGCCTGCTTTCGACAACCTATATACGGAAATCACAGGTACCATCTTAATCTGGTTGGACGAGAATGGCATACAATAAGAAAGCACACCTGAAAGACAATATCGAAGCAATCAAACTGGCATTTGCGTTGGAGCGTGAAGGGCGCACCGCCACCCCCGAAGAACAGGCAGTCTTGCGTGCCTATTCCGGTTTCGGTGGGATCAAGGCAGTGCTCAATCCCGCTTCCAGCCTTGCCGACGTTGCCCGTTGGACAAAGAGCGACCGCGAGTTGTTCCCACTTGTTTCCCAGCTCCACAGCGTCATCCGCAGCCATTCAAAAGACGAAGCGGAATACAAGCGTTACTTTTCCAGTTTGAAAAACTCTGTCCTGACGGCGTTCTACACGCCGCAGGACATTGTATCGGTTCTTGCTTCCGAATTGGGCAACTACGGAATTGCCCCGTCCCGTTTCCTCGACCCGTCGAGCGGAACCGGAGTATTTGTCGATGCTTTCCAACAACATTCCGCACAACAACAGCTATCTGAACAACAGCTATCTGAACAGCAGTCATCTGAACAGCAACCCTCCGAGCAGCAGTCATCCGAACAGCAGCCCTCTCGCACCGGATTATCCCGTCCCGAAATAGTCTGTTTTGAAAAAGACCTCCTGACCGGCAAAATTCTCTCTCACCTTCACCCCGAAGCCAAAGTAGAAATTACCGGTTTCGAGGATAGCGGGCTTCGTTACTTGAACCGTTTCGACATCACCGCTTCCAACATTCCCTTTGGCGATGTGGCGGTCTTCGACCCCTCATTCACCAAGAGCAAGAGCCTTGTCCGTCAGCACGCCGCCAAGAGCCTGCACAACTATTTCTTCCTGAAGGGACTGGACAACATTCGCGAAGGGGGCATATTAGCTTTTATCACCTCGCAGGGCGTACTGGACTCCCCGGCGAATGAAAACATCCGCTACCAGCTCATGCAACATTCCCATTTGGTGTCCGCCATCCGTCTGCCCAACAACCTCTTTACAGACGGTGCAGGCACCGAAGTTGGCAGTGACCTGATTATCCTTCAAAAGAAATCCGATAAGACAGAGCCGCTTACCGATGACGAACACGCGTTCATCGCCTCCAGCCCGCGACCGGAAGGGTTCAGCACGAATGACTACATCTTCCGGAATATCCCCATCATCCATACCAAAGCCAGTGTAGATACCGACCCCTACGGGCATCCCGCAATGGTTTACATCCACGAAGGTGGTTTGCCCGGTATCACTTCCCAGCTACGGAGCTTGCTTCGCAATGACTTCTACCGCCGGTTGAACGTCCCCCTCTATCAACAATTCCTCCAACATACCCAGCCCATACGGTTGAATGAAGCACCGGAACAGATCAAAGAAGTGGAGCAAGCACCGGCACCGAAACCAGTACCGGAGCAAACACCGACAACAACTAAAGCACCGGAGCCTGCCCTAATCGAACCAAAGACCGTTTCATCCGAACCCGAAGCGACTTTGTTCAATTCCGGTACCGCTTCACCTGAATCGGTGCCCACTGATGTATCAACCTCTCCGGTAGTCAGCACACCCGAACCGAAAGAAGAAATCGAACTTTCCCTTTTCTCTCCCCCGGTATTGAGCCTATACGACCTCTTTGAGTTCACAGCAGAAGAGCGTACCCAGATAACCCCGAAACGTGGCAAACGCCGTTCCGCATCCTCCTCCCGAAAACAGCCCGTACAAGGCAACCTTTTCGGCGAACCGGCTACCGGTACAGCCCAACCCACCAGCAAGAAGCCCAAAGGAAAGTCCGTAGTGAAACCCACCGTTACCCCGGCAGCTTCCAATGTTTCCACCGGTGATAACAAAATTCCGTTTCGGACAGAAACCAAAATCGAAGACCAGGCAGCAACAGAAGCAGCAAGAATCGCCGCCGAAGAGGAACGCAAACAGCGGATGCATCCCCGTCCATACCCCAATGAAATCCCGTCCCATTACAAAGACGGCTCATTAGTAGTTCTGGGCAACGGTATCGGCTATATCCGCGACACCCAATTTGCCCCGATGTTCCACCCCCTCGAACTGCCCGACCGACAGCTCCGCAAACTCTCGCTCTACGTAGAAATCCGTGATACCTATCACGACCTCTACAACAGCGAAGCCACCGAACGCAAAGAAAACACCGTCCGGCGTGACCAGTTCAACGCCCTGTACGATGATTTTGTCCGTCAGTTCGGCAACCTGAACAGTCCGAAGAACATAGACCTGATCCGTATGGACAACGACAACCGGACAATCCTCTCACTGGAACGCTACAAAGACGGTCAGGCACTCAAAGCCGACATCTTCGACCATCCCGTAGCCTTCAACAAGAACGAGCTGACCCACGTCGATACCTCGGACGAAGCCCTTTCCGCCTCACTCAACAAATACGGCAATGTCAACCTCGAATACATGGCAAGGCTCACCGGCAAGACCGAAGACGCCCTGCTCGACGACCTCAAAGGCCGTGTATTCTTCAATCCTCTCATCAAAGGTTACGAGATAGCCGACAAATTCATAGCCGGTAACGTCATTTCCAAAGCCGAAATAATAGAGGACTACATCGCGAACCACCCCGGCAACGACCGTGCCTCACAGTCGCTCGATGCCCTGCGTGCCGCCTTTCCCGTACCCATCCCGTTTGAAGAACTCGACTTCAATTTCGGCGAACGCTGGATACCAATGGGCATCTACGAGAAATACGCCTCCCGTCTTTTCGATACCGACGTCAGGATCACCTACGCCGCCAGCCGCGACGAGTTCAGCGTCAACGCATCCGCCCGTGGCAACGTCCGCATCCGCGAACAATATTGCGTCAAGGCCGAGAGCCGCCGTTACGACGGACTCAACCTGATGAAGCACGCCATTCAGAACACCTCGCCCGACATCACCAAAAAAGTATTGGTAGGCGACGATGTAGTCAAAGTCCGCGACACCGAAGCCATCCAGCTTGCCAACAGCAAGATAGATGAAATCCGCAACGGCTTCAGCGATTGGCTGAAAGAACAGTCCCCGGAGTTCAAACAGCGGCTCACCGACATGTACAACCGCAAGTTCAACAACTCCGTCAAGCCCAAGTACGACGGCTCCATGCAGTCCTTTCCCGACCTTGACCTCAAAGCGTTGGGCATCCCTGACCTCTACGCCAGTCAAAAAGATGCCATCTGGATGACCAAAATCAACGGCGGTGGCATCATCGACCACGAAGTCGGCGGCGGCAAAACCCTGATTATGTGTGCCGCCGCCTACGAAATGAAGCGTTTGGGATTGGCAAACAAACCGATGATTATCGGTCTGAAAGCCAATATCCACGAGATAGCCCAGACCTTCAAGACCGCCTATCCCAATGCCCGTGTCCTCTATCCCGGCAAAGAAGATTTCACCCCCGAAAACCGTGTCCGCATCATGCGTGAGATGCAGAACAACGATTGGGATGCCATCATCCTTTCCCACGAACAGTTCGGCATGATCCCCCAATCCCCGGAGATACAGAAACAAATCTTACAGCAGGAACTGGACAGCGTGGAAGAGAACCTCGAAGTCCTCACCCAGCAGGGCGAAGACGTTTCCAACGGTATGCTCAAGGGCGTGGAAAAACGCAAGGCGAACCTCGAAGCCAAAATCAAGGCACTCACTTTCGACATCGAGAACCGCAAGGACGACGTCGTGGACTTCAAGCTCATGGGCATCGACCACCTGCTCGTGGACGAGAGCCACAAATTCAAGAACTTGATGTTCACCACCCGCCACGACCGCGTAGCCGGTCTGGGCAACAGCGAGGGCAGCCAGCGTGCCTTGAACATGCTTTTCGCCCTCCGCACCATTCAGGAGCGTACCGGCAAGGATTTGGGAGCCACCTTCCTGTCTGGCACCACCATCTCCAACAGCCTGACCGAGTTATATCTGCTTTTTAAATACCTCCGTCCCAAAGAACTGGAACGTCAGGGCATCAACACCTTCGACGCATGGGCGGCGGTCTTTGCCAAAAAGTCCATCGACTACGAGTTCTCCGTCACCAACGAAATCATCCAGAAGGAGCGATTTCGTTACTTCATCAAAGTCCCGGAGCTTGCCGCCATGTACAACGAAATCACCGATTTCCGTACCGCCGAAGACATCGGCATCGACCGCCCCAAGAAGAACGAGATATTGCACAATATCCCGCCTACGCCCGACCAGCAGGACTTCATCCAACGATTGGTAGCATTTGCCAAGTCCGGCAACGCCACCGTCCTCGGACGTCCCCCGTTAAGCCGCCGGGAAGAAAAAGCCAAGATGCTCATTGCCACCAACTATGCCCGCAAGATGTCCCTTGACATGCGCCTTATCGACGAGGACAAATACGACGACCACATAGATAACAAAGCCACCCATTGCGCCGCCCTGATAAACCAATACTATCAGAAGTACGACGAACAGAAAGGCACGCAGTTCGTCTTTTCGGACTTGGGCACCTACAAACCCGGTCAGTGGAACACATACAGCGAAATCAAGCGCAAATTGGTGGACGACTACGGCATCCCGGCAGACCAGGTACGCTTCATTCAGGAAGCCAAGACCGAAAAATCGCGCATGGCAATGATTAATGCCATGAAAGAAGGCAAAATCCGCGTCCTCTTCGGTTCCACCGACATGCTCGGCACCGGCGTAAATGCCCAGCACAAGTGTGTCGCCATCCATCAGCTCGACATTCCCTGGACGCCCAAAGATTTGGAGCAGCGCAACGGCCGTGGCGTAAGAAAAGGCAACGAGATAGCCAAACTCTTTGCCGACAACAAAGTCGATATTATCAACTACGCCGTCGAGAAATCCCTCGACAGCTACAAATTCAACCTGCTTCACAACAAGCAGTTGTTCATCACCCAGCTCAAAAAAGGCACGATGGGTGCCCGTACCATCGACGAGGGCAGCATGGACGAACAGGGCGGCATGAACTTCTCCGAGTACGTTGCCATCCTCTCCGGCAACACCGACCTGTTGGACAAAGCCAAGTTGGAGAAACAGATTGCCTCCCTCGAAAGCGAGCGCAAATCCTTCCACCGTGGCAAATCCTCCGCCGAAGCCAAACTGGAAAACATCATGCAGACCGTCACCAAGAACGGCGACCTGATCGCCCGTATCAGCACGGACATACAGCACTTCCAGCAGCGCGTACAGCGCGACGGCCAGGGCAACCCCCTCAATCTTATCGAACTGGACGGTGTCAAAGGCAACGACCCCAAACTCATCGCCAAAAAGCTCGCCGAGATAGAGGACAAATCCCGTACCCACGGCACATCCCAGCCCATCGGCAAGCTCTACGGCTTCGACCTTTTGGTAAAGACCGAAGCCAGCATGAAAGACGGCTTCGACTTCATCGAAAACCGCTTCTTCGTCCGTGGCGAAGGCAACATCCTGTACAACTTCAACGGTGGCAGACTGGCAAAAGACCCCAACATTGCCGCCCAAATGTTCCTCCGCACCTTCGAAACCGTTCCCCCTCTTCTGGAGAAATACCAAAAAGAAGTGGAACAGATTTCCAAGGACATCCCCATCCTTCAGGAAGTAGTCAAAGAAACGTGGAAAAAGGAAGACCAGCTCAAACAGCTCAAATCCGACCTTGCCGCCCTCGACCGCAAGATCCAGCTCTCCCTCAAACCCGTCAAACAGAATGAAGACAGCACCAGCAAGGACGAGAGCCAAGGCCCCGCATCCGACGGCAAGCCCTACGTCCACCAGCCGCCCGACTTCCTTTCCGCCCCTCCGGAAAAGAAGCCCCCGCACCTGAACCAGCCCCCCGTCAGTTTCAGCATCAAAGATGCCATGAACTCGTTAGGCAGCAAACTCGTCATCGGTGGCATCCCCAAGCCCGGCAACAAAGACGACCCGGACACCGCACATACCAACAAGCCCAAAGGCTTTAAACTCTAAAAGAAAAGCCGCTACACTGTGATTGGCAGTTGTAGCGGCTTTTCAATTTAATTATCTTGATTTATCTTCAAAACCATATTTCTTTTTAATCTTAGGAGTAAGTTGCTTACTTTTTTCAATGACAGATATTATTCCCTTTATATCCGTTTCCTTTAGCTTACCTAAATACTTTTTCTCTGAAAGAATCCTTTTCTTAGAATATCTTTTTACAGTAGCACAATTGATATATGAAGGATCGTGCCCTTCCTTAATCAGTTTAGGATAGTCTTTTCTGTATAATGGGTAATGGTCTGCTTTAGACTCTTCTGTATAATAGATGTTATCATTGATTTTAGAATTGATAAAAACATTACCAATATATTCATCTGCCTCCTTATCATATCCAAGAATAACTATCATCTTTGGATGAACAATTTCTCCTACAGGAACTACAATATCATCTTCTGCATCTAACAACATTAGATGAACACATCCAATAGCTAATTGTGCCTCTTCTTCAAGTTTTTGTTTTGCTTGTTCCAAACGCAACAGAACATCATTGGAGATACAATTGCTCAATTGTGGTTTTTTCACCATCCTCTCAACAAACTATACCATTAAGCATCAGGTTTTCTTGGATGTATTTCATCATGCTTTCATTAACACCTGCTGCCGAAGCAATATCCAATAAACCTATTTTTTGACCCTCTGCCTTTTCTTCATCCCAATTTTTTTTCCATGCGGAATCATGGGTAATAGTAGATAATTTGCTTGATGTAAGTTTACCATATTTAGCATATACTTCATCAATACATTCAATGTCAGATGTCGAAAGTTCATCCATATCGGGAGATTCACATACTGTTACATACTTAACATCATTACCTTTGGGCATCTTTTTTGTCTGAACAGATATACTCCGAGCAGTATCTTCTAAATCCTGCTCCGAACGTTCCCCGTCTGCTACTTTACAGATATTATACATAACACTTGGGGCTGGACCGGCTTTCATTGCATAGAAATCATCATTTACAATGGGGCGACCATATTTGCTTAAATGCGCTTTTTGAGCAAGATACAATAACTTAAAGAGCTTGATATAATCAACCCCCTTATCGAACTTCCCTGCTATATATAGCAAGGTTGCCTTAATCTTTAATATATCTTCTACTTTTGTCATATACTTATATTCGTAATGCAAAGTTACTACAAAAAAGTGAAATGCGGAAAGATATAGTGATAGAATTGAGT
>OWJA01000892.1_pt1 | contig 14058 bp, 8 predicted proteins | sample 1732901 | NCBI WGS metagenome assembly OWJA01 (sample SAMN05065766, study PRJEB22554) | human gut metagenome | biome: ENVO:2100002; feature: ENVO:00000062; material: ENVO:00002003 | host: Homo sapiens | place: USA | reverse complement strand
GGAACAATTTTGTTCAATTCGGCTTGGGAACAGGGGTTTTTGAAGAGCTTCCTATACAGAGAGAAACTGATGATCAGAATGAATTCGCACAAGACGGTCCTCATGCCCAAGTCCCTCGAGGATAACCAGGTTCAGATGGACAACATCTGCAAGGCCTTCAACAATGGATCCGCCTCCGATGCCGCTGCGAGCATCGGCCAGCTCTTCCGCTGCCGCGGCATGAGCCAGGTTTCCATGGCGAGCGGCATCGGCCGCGCGGTCCTCTACAGGTCCTTCGGCAAGTCCGGCAATCCGACGCTTCAGGTGCTGCTCGACTCGTTGCGTGCAGTCGGTCTCACGCTCGTTGTGGCGGAAGCCAAAGACAGGTAAAAAAGACCCGGTCCAAACAATTAGGAGCCGTCGGAACGAAAGCTTCCGGCGGCTCTTTTCCTATGCGTGTCTCGTTTCCTGCATGACCTTTGGAGGGATTTTGCCGTGTAAAGACGGCCCGTGAAGGAGGGCGGGGTCAAGGGGCGCTCACTCGTGACGCAAAAGTGCTATCAAATAGGGGGTATATGTCGATTTTTCCTCCCGAAGGTCCGATTCTTTCTATAAGATAAGGGGCACAAGGGTGTTATTCGACGCCTCCCTTTCGTTCCGACCGTTCCGACGGACCCTGCGTCGAGGAGCACCTCTGAGGAGGACCAAAAATGAAGATTCTTATTCCCATCGACGCGTCCGAATGCAGCAAGAACGCCGCCTTCTGGGCGACGGGCAAGCCCGCTCTCTTCGGCAAGGATCCCGAGATCCACATTTTCTACGCGCAGGAGCCCGCTTCGGACCGCATCCGCTTTGCGACGGACCCTGACACCCTTGACGAGTTCTACCGCGAGGAGGCGAAGACCGTCTTCGACTCCATCATTGACCGCTGCGGCACGCTTCCCGCCAGCGTGACGCTCGACTACGGCGTCGGCTCTCCCGTCCAGACCATTGTTTCCGCCGGCGACAAGCTTTCGGCCGACATGGTCGTGATGGGCACGCACGGCAAGGGCCCGCTTGACAGCCTGCTTTTCGGCTCCGTCTCGAACGACGTCGTGGCGCACTCTCATCGTCCCATTCTGCTCATCCGCGAACGCATGCCGACTTCCGAGTCCCTGAAGCGCATCGCGATCTGCCTTGACGAGTCCGACCAGTCGCTTCGCGTCCAGGGCTTCTTCACGGAGCATGTCGACCTCTTCGAACAGGGCACGTCCTTCACGCTGATCCACGTTCAGAAGAGCGCTGAGGACGAACAGGCCAACGGCTTTGCCGAAACGGGCACGATCGCCAACGAGGTCGAGTCCATTCTCACGCGCGCCGGCATGAACGTCTCGACCAAGACGCTCTACGGCGACGTGGGTGACGTCATCGCCGAACACGCCGAGGAAGAGAATTACGACATGATCGTCATGGGCTCCCACGGCTACAGTTCCGTCTCCGCCACGCTGCTCGGCTCCGTCACGATGACGGTTGCGAGCGAGTGTGACGTGCCGCTCCTGATCGTCCGCTGACAAGTGGATCCCCTCTCTTGAGGGCACCAGACGACAAGACCGTCCTGCTTCACGCATGGCGGTCTTTCTTTTGAGCGGGTGCTTTGTCGGATGGCGGCGCGGTCCCGAATCGCGAAGCTTGTCGTTGATGAAAGGGAAGGGAAAGGCGCACGAAAACGGCGGGCGTGAAAAAGGCCGGCGGCTCCTTTCGGAGGCCGCCGGCCCTTGCTTCATGAGGACTCAGTGCTGAGGATCATTTCCGAGCACTGAAGGATCCGGTTAGAAGCGGTGAGTCAGACCGAGGTAGGCCTGGGTCGTCTTGTCAGAGCCTTCATCGTCATACTTGACCTGGGCGAAGCCGGCACCCGTGTAGACGGACGTGCGCTTGGAGAGGTAGTACTCGTACTTGGCACCGAAGGCGTAGCTCTTGGCATCCTTGTCGCCGGTAGCATATTCGACGGCGAAGTCCGTGAAGTAGGCTGCAACCGTCAGGTCGCCGCCGGCAACCGGGACGATCGTGCCGAGGTGAAGGCCGTAGCCCTTGACGCCGTCTGCAGAGTAGCCGTTAGAGTTAGCGGTGTCGAAGAGATCGGCATCGTCTTCAGTAATGGCGGTGAGCTGACCGGCCTTGATGCCCTTGAAGTACTGGCCCATGACGAAGGTCTTGGCGAAGCCGCAGTCGTAGTTGCCGCCGAGGTAGACGATCTGGCCGTCGTCATGTTCGCCAGCAGCACCGAAGGACTTGTAGTTCTGGAATTCGTAGGCGAGGACCGTCTGGAGAGCGCCGAAGTCGCCGGTAAGAGCGGCGGAGCTGTAGCGGTTCACGGCGGAGGAGCCTTCACGAGCCGTTTCCTCGACGGAGTCTTCGTTGAAGGAGTACTGGACCGTAGCCTGGAGACCGGCGAACTTCGGGGTCTGATACGTGACCATGTTGTCGTAGCGGTCGGAGGTGGCGAAGCCGAAGACGTTGTTGTCGCCGCCGTCGAAGGCATCAGCCGTGGCGAGGACGAGGTCATACGTGCCGGCACCGGAGCCAACGCCGCCCATGCGGCCCATGGAGAGCGTACCGAAGTCGGAGTAGAGGGAGACGGAAGCTTCGCGGTCGAAGATGCGCTTTTCGGACTTGAGTGCGCCGGAATCGGACTGGAAGCCGTTTTCGAGCTTGAAGCCGACCTTGAGGCCGTTGCCGAGTTCTTCCGTGCCCTTCAGGCCGAAGCGGGAGGCGGAGGAGACGCCGGAGTCCATGGCGAAGTTGTTGACGTCAGCCTTGGAGTCGTCAGCAAAGGTCTGGTGCGTGTAGATAAGGCCCGTGTCGACGACGCCGAAAAGGGTCACGTCAGCAGCGGAGGCATAGCCGGCGGCAGCGCCGAGAACGGCGAGCGCGGCGAGAGACTTCTTGAACATTTGTGTATTTCTCCAATTTCCTCCGTTTCCGGAGGCTCAATGGGTTTGAATTGATCGCAACATAAATCTAGTGCCGATGCGGGCGGTACGCAAACCCATCTCAACGACGTCCGGGCAATTGAAAACGCGCGTCTGCGAGCGACGTAGGGCACTTCGGGAAGACTTATGCGGATCCGGACGAAATACGCGCTCCCCTTGATGCGCGAGGGTTTGCGGGCTTCTTTTCGCGAAGAAAGGGTATTCCCGAAGGGCGGTAAGAGTGGCCTTCAGAAAGGGGCGATCGTGACGTCAGGCTCGGTTGTAAAAATATGTGTTTTGCGTGCGGAGTGTTGCTAATTTGCAACAACTGGCCCAGGAGACTGACGTTCAAGGGCGGGGGAGGGTGTCTTGTAAAGGGCTCTCCTGCAGGTGTTTGTAAATGACACCCAGCCGTACATCCGCATAGGGGATGAGACTCGATGGGGGTGGATCGGCGCAAAGGAAACGGGCGACTTTTCACTGGGAGCCGCCCGTCCTGTTTTTCAACCCTTAATCCCGGTCCGCGGAACCAATCTTTCCCATGCGGACCGAAGGATCAATGCATGAGCCTCATCAGAAGCAGTGCGTGAGGCCGAGGTAGGCCTGGTAGGCCTCTTCCTTGTAGACGTCGTCGGCGGAGTAGTCGACCTTGGCCTTGTACCAGCCCGTGCCGCCATAGACGGAGGTGCGCTTGGAAAGCGGGTATTCGTACTTGAGGGCGACGCCGTAGTACTTGCCGTCGGCGTCTTCCTCGGCGTTCTTGACCGTGGAGTCGACGTAGTAGAGGCCGCCCGTGAAGTCGCCGCCCGCGACCGGGACGATCGTGCCGACGTGAGCGCCGAAGCCCTTGACGCCTTCACCGTCAACAGGATGTCCTTCGAAGGCGTCGGCTGCGAACGGATTTTCAGCGAGGCCCTTGAAGTACTGGCCCATCACGAAGACCTTGGCGACTTCGAAGTCGTAGTTGCCGCCAAGGTAGACGACCTGACCGTCTTCGGTGTTGGCCTGAGCCTTGTCACCGAAGGAGGCGTAGTTCTGGGTTTCATAGGCGAGCACGCCCTGCAAAGCGCCGAGTTCAGCAGTAAGGGCAAGGCCGAGGTAGCGGTCGACCTGAGAGGAGTTTTCGCGAAGCGTGTTGTCGACGCTGCTTTCGTTGAGCGAGTACTGGACCGTGGCCTGGAAGCCGGAGAAGTTCGGCGTCTGGTAGGTGACCATGTTGTCGTAGCGGTCGGAGGCGGCCATGCCGAAGACGTCGCCGTCACCGCCGTCGAAGGCGTCGCCGATGGCGAAGGCGGCGTCAAAGTCGCCGGCGGCGGAACCGATCGCACCCATGCGGCCGAAGGAGAGCTTGCCGAAGTCGCCGGAGAGCGTCAGGGAGGACTCGCGGTTGAAGAGGCGGTCGTCGCCGAAGCTGCCGTCGTCGGCGTTGAAGCCGTTTTCAAGCTTGAAGCTCACGGTCATGCCGTTGCCAAGATCTTCGGAACCCTTGATGCCGAAGCGGGACGGGGAGGAGATGCCGCTCTCAAGAGCGAAGGAGTCGGTCTTCGTCGAAACGCCGTTGGTTTCGACCTTGGAATGCTTGTAGAGGAGGCCGTTGTCGACGATGCCGTAAAGCGTGACTTCAGAGGCGGAGGCAAGGCCAGCGGAAAGGCTGAGAACCGCTAGGGCGGCCATGGACTTCTTGAACATGATAATGCTCCTGATGGTTTGTCGCGCTCCCGAAGGAGGGAGCAGCATTGGAATGTCGGCTTAAACTCTAATGCGATTCATTCTCATTTCGCAAGCGTCATCACGAACTCTGGAGAAGGGTCATCAATGACTTTCCGCTCGATTCGAACCCTCGTCCATAAATGGCAATGCGACCCATTCTCATTGCGAGAGAGGACTTGCCGACAATCGTTCTCATTGAAAATGGCAATGATGAGGACGCGTGGAAGGGGGATCGGGACGCGTTCCGAATACCGCAAACATGGTATTTGTTAGAGCCTTTTTCGTTGCAAACGCGCCACACGCTGGCGATTCAGGAGGGCTGCCAATGGCGGCGCTTGAGCTCAAGGCGCCTCTCGGGACGGGGTTATGCGCCCTGCGCCCCGAGGAAAATTTCTTCTGACGGGAAATGGCGAATTTTCAGGTTCCCTTTGACAAGACGGGGTGGGGCGGTGCATCATGAAGGTGCTTAACAGCTGCAACGTGCATGCTGCAGACTCCGGTCAAGCAAGCACAATCTCCGCCGCCTCTTCATCTGAAGAAGGCGCGCGTCACATCTTCAACCCCACGAGGGCGTTTGCCCTCGGGGCCCTGCACATGCGGGGTACATGGGGTCGGGCGTCCTCGTTTTCTTTTTTCAAAGGAAACAAAATGACTCCCGACATCAATCTCTCCCATCTCACTCCCGCAACCCGCACGGTCCCGGCCTCCGTCTTCGGCGAACATCTCGCCGGCGAACGCGACTGCCTGGGCTACCAAGTCGAAACGCTTCCTGCTTTCGCCCGCACCCGCATCCCCGTCCTGAACCCGTGCCACTTCTTCAACGAGGCGCACTACCGCACGCTCGCCGCGTGGTGGAACCTCGCTCGTCGTGAACCGATCTACGTGTCGGGTCCGTCGGGCTCCGGCAAGACCAGCACGGCCATGCAGTTCTGCGCCCGCCTCGGCATTCCCGTGGTGAGCGTCACTGCACGCGCCCGCATGGACCGCCGCGAGCTTCTCGGTCACTGGGCTCTTCAGGGCGGTGAGACCCGCTGGATCGACGGTCCTGCGCTTCTCGCCTGGAAGCACGGGTGGACGCTTCTCATCAATGAATTCAGCGCAGCACCCGCAGACATGTGGGTGAGCTGCAACGACATTCTTGAGGGGCTTCCGCTCGACAACGCCGCAACCGGCGAACTCGTCGTTCCGCATTCCATGACCCGCGTGATCGTCACCGACAACACGCGCGGCCATTCGAGCGAGATCGACGAAGGGTTCTTCGGTCGTCAGATCCAGGACAGGTCGGTCATCGACCGCTTCTGGCACATGCGCATGGAAGGTCTCGGCGAAGCCGAGGAAGCCTCCCTGCTTGCAGCGACGGCCGATCAGGACTGGCTCGCCGAGTTCGCCTCGACAGGCTCTTCAAGGCGCTCGCGCGTCTTGGAGCCGACAGCAGGGCCGCGGCTCAGGCTCAGGCCATCGGCTTCGAGTCCAGAGCCGTCCCGCTCAGCTTCCGCGTCCTCTCGAGAATGCGGAACATGATGCTCGATGCCGCAAGGATGCCCGCAGCTTCCGACGATGATCCTCTTCGCAGGATCATCAGGACCAGTCTGACCGAAGCCCTCGACTCCACCGCTCGCGAAGCGGCGGAGACGCTGGCGGTCACGGCGATCGGCAACCTCATTCACGAGATGAGGGTGTCGCGCGCCAGAATGGTCCTCAAGAACGCCACGGGCTCTGCGCTCAAGGCAGCGTCCGTCTGACAATCGTCGGAAGGACCTTTTCATCAACCCCGAGGGGATGCTTCATCCCTCTCAGGGACGGACGTCTCCTCATTCATTTGAGAGACGACCGTCATGAAACGCAGTCTTGACATGCGCGGGAATCAGGCCCCCGCTGCGGTTGCAGTGCAACATCCGTTCAACATCCTTTCCGAAGGAGGCGAACGATGCGCACCGTAATCGTGGAAGACGTCGAAACCGCCGAAGCGAAAAAGCAGAGGCTCGCCACCACCGCCGTGGATGCAGCGCTCGAGATCCTCCGCACGGAGGCCTCGGGCCTCGTCATCGAGGCTGCAGCGCCCCTGGTCTTCCAGGTACTCTGCCGCCGCGACAACATCCGCGTCGAGTTTACGCAGACCCCGATGACGAACGGGCGCGTGATCTGGCTCGGTCCCATCGACCTCGGCCACAAGCTCGCGTCCATCTACGTCTACGGACACGGATGCCACGAACGTCATCACGTGATGTACACCAACTTCGCGGCGATGAAGGGGATCGGCGATCCCGGCGTTCGCGACCTCGCGAACGTTTTCGAGGACATCCGCGTGGACAAGCTCGGTGCAGCGGACTACGAAGGCTACCTTCTCTGGCGACTCGTGCTCTTCAAGGCGCACGAGTCGACGGGGACGGCAGGCTGGAGCAATCCGAACGACCTTGAGCCCGCACACCTCTTCGCAATGATGCTGCTCACGACCCTCGAATTCGAGGTGCTCGGGATCGACATGTTCGAGGAGATATCCGCGAACCTTCGCGGGGAGTGCGACCGGCTCTTCGGACCAAGGCCCATGGCCCGCGTCCTGAAGATCGTGCGCACAAGCTTTCCCCTCGACTCCACGGAGGCGGCGGTGGAACTTGCGCACAAGGTCATGCGGTGCATCCGCGCCGAGAAGAACAAGGCGCTCAAGGCTGTCGAGGAAGCGGCAGGCGAAGGCTCTACGGACAACTTCGAGTTCCGTCAGGGCGAAGGCCAGTCGCTTCTCTTCGACGACGACGGCGCGGTGACCCCCGAGGGTGATCCGCGTCTGATGCACCCCGAGCTTGAGGCGATCAACCGAAACGCCCGATGCCTCTCGGTCATTTCCGACCAACGGCAGTGGCCCGATCGCGAGCCCGAGGAGGAAAGCTTCCGCAAGCTCATCGGCAACGGTGAATCCGGCAACGGCGATCCGAACTTCGCTTCGCCCGAGCGCCACTTCGCCAATGACCGCGAGTATCCGACGCTGCAGCCTGAGAAGGCGGCGATGAACCGCCGTCTCTTCTACAGGGCGCTCGCCAACAGCGCATCCCTCAGAAGGCTCCTTCAGAGCGCGCTCATCCACCCGCAGTCGAACCCCGACAGGCTCGACGAACGTGGAGAGGAGCTCGACGGAGATGCGCTTGCGCTCGCCTCCACGGGTGAAACGGCGGTCTTCCGCCGCGAGCTCGTGCGTCCGGGTCGCGAAGCGGTCGTCGAGATCATTCTCGACGCTTCGGGTTCCATGGAAGGCGAGGCGATCACGCTTGCCAAGGTCGCCTGCATCCGCCTCCTTGAGGCGCTCCGTGCGGTGACCGGCGTGAAGGCATCCCTGACGATCTTCCCCGGCCCGAACCGTCGCAGCGTCACCTGCGCGGCGGACTTCAACACGCCGGTGAGCCGTGCGCTCAAGCACGTCGACTTCCTTCCGGGGTTCGGTGCGACGCCGATCCTTCAGGCGCTCTTTCACTCTGCGATCGTTCTCGATCAAAGACCGGAGCCCGCGAAGATCGTCTTCGTCATCACCGACGGCTGGTTCCCCAAGGGGCCGGTCGACAACCTCGTCAAGGCACTGGAAGACCGCGGCATCGCCGTCGCAATGGTCGGCATCGGCAGGCACAGCACCCCAAAGGGGAGCATCATCGCCAAGGCCGAAAAGATCGCCGACCTTCCGCGGGCCGTTGCAAAGGTCCTTTCGGGCCTTGCGGGCAAGCTCCGCGGGATCGCCGCATAGGCGAAACCCAAGGGGCATCTGAAGGCACGCGTCTTCGACTTTTCGACACGACCGGGATCGACGGAGGACTTCTCCTCCGTCGTCCGGCCGCCGTCGATTCTTCAATCATCTCCCTTCGCTTCAGGCTCCCTGCCTGAGGCCGCAGTGCGGCGTCCTCTTCGCGACCGTTCCGTCTCCCGCCCATCATTCTCCGCATCATCCTCACACGAAGAGGCCGGCGCACTGCGAACCTGTTTCACCCATTTCACCCCGCATCCAGCCTTGCGTCCTTCCTCTCTCCAATCTCCCATGCAGCCCACAGAAACACGATTCCTCACGCGCGCCTCCGCAGGCCCCGAGCAGTGGCAGAGCGCCGTCTCGGGCTACGCGTCTGACCCGATGCGCAGGCCCGTGCCTCTCTCCGACACGGATCCCGATGACTGTCTTGTCGCGCATCCCGCCGACGGGCGTCTTCGCACGATCCTCGCGCCTGAGGATCCCGTCCGCATGCTCCTTCGTCACAGGGCCGCCGTCGAGCAGCTGAGGATGGCCGTGGGATCGCGCAAGCTTTTCGAAGCGCACCTCATGCCCGCCATGGCGGGCTGGGCCGCGATGGTCCAGGGACTTCCTCGAGACGAAAGGGGTCTCTGGTCGGGGCCGGACGGCCTCTTCGAAGCAGGCCTCATGTTTGCAAGAGGCGCGATCAACGCGGTCGACGCACGCGTGATCGGTCCCGAACTCGCGCCGGGCATTCGTGACGACTGGACGCTTCGCCTTCGAATCGCTTCCGCACTCGCCGGTCTCATGAGCGACAGCCGCAAGCTCGCCGCACTGAAGCTCGAGGCGGGAAGCGAGGATCCTGCCACGGGCACCTTCACCGTCACGAGCCGCTTCAATCCTTCGGAAGAAACGGCACTGTCGTTTTGCGTGCACGAGATCGGGCGCGTAATGAGGCTCGAGCGCCACACGGCGCGTGAATCTGCGGGAAGACTCCCAACGCTCAACGCCGACGTCCTTCGTCTCGTCGTCCCTCGTGAAACCCTGATGTGGCTCGGCGTCATCGAGCGCCCCGACGGCGAGACCGTTCTCACGGCCCTCAAGGCCGCCGTCACCTATGCGGCCGGCCAGACGGAGGCCGAACGCCTGATTGCTGAAGCCGCAGCCCGCGGTCGCGAATGGGCGATCAACCGTCGCGCGGCCGAGGCCGCAAGACGAGAGGGCAAAAGTCCGCTTCTTCGCGGCTTTGCATCCGTCTATCGTGCCGAATTCAGCCAGAGGCTCTATGACGGACACTGGCGTCTCAACCGCGGAGACTCGCCCGTCGTGTGGGCCGACGACGGCCTCGCACTTCGCTGGCCCGAGGGCTTCACCGCCATTGCAGCCACCGCCGACGACAAGTGGCTCTTTCGAGACGTCCCCGACGAACCCGACGTTGCGGCCGAAATCCTCGTTGCCGACGGATTCGCGATGGCCGATGAAGCGGGCAATCCGCTCTGGCTCACGGACTCGGACTGCATGGCGGGCGAGGGCGCGTGGCTGCGCCTCACCGACTGCGACATGCTGGTTGCGAACGCCCGCCGAGCGGCGGACGCCGCAGGCGAATCCCTTCCCATGCGCTTTCCCGCACTCTTTGAAAAGCGTCCGTCGTCAAGCGCCAGGTCGGGCGGCACGGTGGCAAGACAGTGCTGGGCTTTGTCCGTCCCCTCTGAGCTGGAAGCTTCCGACAAGGCAGCGGCGCTCGCAAGGGCGCTCGAAGCCGTGAACACCCGGGACGACGCCGTCATGCTCGTGCATCCCGAGGGCGTCTTCGTCCCCGAGAGCCTGCTCCCCGTCGGATGGATCGAGGATCCGGCCGAAGCGGGGATCCTCCTGAGAGTCAAGGCCATGCCCTTTGCCGAAGGCGTACGACACATGAGGGCCTCGCCTATTCGCCGCGTGCGGATGACGGGATCCTCCGCCTCGCGTGCCGCTCGATACGACCCCGGCCTCAGGGGCGCAAAGGACGGTTCGATCGAACTCACGGGCGTCGTCATCAACCGGCATTCCGTGCGCCCCGTCGTCCGATTCGTCAACGGCGAAGGCCGAACCGTTGAAGAAACCGAGGGCCACTGGCCGCGCGTCCTCGACATGGAGGCGATCGACCGCGATCCCCCGAAGGGGACCGAAGCCTTCAGGGCTCTCCAACGCGCCGTCGGCTGGAAGCCGAGGGAACGCGCCTCCGAGAAGGCCTGATAAAAAGGAGAACAAAAGAATGAAGACAACAGAAGCCGTCACGAGCGGCGTATCCTCCTCGCGACTCACGGGCTGGCGGCCCGCATGGGAGGGCTGGAGCGCGGCTGCGGGATTTGCAGCCGCAGGCACCACCGCTGCCATGGTTCCGGGCTGGTGGGGCGCGGGTCTTGCCTCCGTCCTCGCCCTCATGGGCGTCGTGCGCACCGCCGAAGCCCTCAGGACCGCTTCCCGCCGCATTCCGCTCGCAGGCTTTGCGCCCGCCTTCATTCACGCGGGCGACCTCATCTGCATTCTTCGTGAAAAGGGGATGGACGAGAAGAAGGCTGTCGACCCCGCAAGGAAAACCGCCCGCGAGCGTCTTGTCGCCCGCTACGAAGCGGGCCGGATTGCGCTTCTCGACTCGATGCGCTTCAATGCAGGCCGCGAAGGCAGGCTCGTCAAGAACCTCTGGATCGGCCGCGGATTCGAGTGGACTCCCGCACACGCCCAGGCGCTCTATGAACTTGCCGCCACGCCCGTCAAGCCCGTGATCGTCCCGAAGCGCATCCGCAAGGCGCTCTCACTACCGGACCCGCTCGGGGCCGGAGACATCGGAAGTCCCATCATTCACGGGATCGGTGCGACCGAAGAGGACGACATCGTGCGTCCGCTCTCGAGTCTCGGCGGCGGCACGCTCATCGTCGGCACGACTCAGGCAGGGAAGGGCGTGATGCTCACGAGCCTCGTCACCCAGGCGATCCTTCGGGGTGAACCCGTCATCGTCATCGACCCCAAGAGCAGCAAGCGTCTTCGCAACGCCGTCTGGAAGGCGGCCGAGATCGCGGGTCGTCCCGCTCCTCTCGAATTCCATCCCGCCTTTCCCGAAACGGGCGTCAGACTTGATCCGCTCGGCGCATGGACGCGTCCCACGGAACTTGCCACCCGCATTGCGGCCGTCATGCCGCCCGACAGCGGGGCCTTCGGCAACTTCGCCTGGATGGCCGTCAACGTTGCCGTCGAAGGACTCTTCTACGTGACCGAAAGGCCGAGCCTTCTGGGGCTTCGCCGTCTTCTCGAAGGCGGCATCGATCCGCTTCTCAAGAAGGCTCTGGCCCGATCCTTCAGGGACGCAGGGATCGACGATTGGGAGGAGCAGGTCGAGCGCATGGACAAGCGCAACATCTGTCCGCCTGCCGCCAATGCCGGCATCGAGCTCACCGCTGCCGTCGCCCTCTGGGAGGAGACCGTCGGCAAGAAGGACGAAGGTGACGCGAACGCTGTCGTGGGCGGTCTTATCGCCGTCTTTCGTCACAACCGTGAACACTACGCGAAGATCACGGCCTCGCTACAGCCCGTTCTCTCGATGCTCACGGGCGGCACGCTTGCCAAGAGCTTCTCGCCCGATCCGTTCGATCCCGACGACGAGCGTCCGATCGTGACGGTGGAGAGGGTTGTTGAAGGCGGCGACATTCTCTATCTCGGCCTTGACGCGCTCCCCGACTCGACCGTCGCCGGCGCGCTCGGATCCATCATCCTCGCCGACCTCACGGCCTATGCCGGGAAGCGATACAACCGAGGCGAATCGGGTACCGACGTGAAGTCCGTCTCGCTCTTCGTGGACGAGACCGCCAACGTCATCAACGGTCCCATGATCGAGCTCCTCAACAAGGGGCTCGAAGCCGGCATTCGCGTCACCGCAGCCATGCAGACGGTGAGCGATCTTGCAGCAAGACTCGGGAGCGACAGCCGCGCCCGCATGGCGCTCGGCAACTTCAACAACCTGATTGCGCTGAGAAGCAAGGACCGCCTCACGCAGGAATTCATCTGCGAAACGTTCGGGAAGACCACCGTCTGGTCGACCTCCGCCTCGCTCTCCTCATCGGCCGACGGCTCTCCCGTTCCGGACTTTCGCGCCTCCGTCACGCGCAGCATCCAGGGGCGGCGTGACGAAGTCGTCCCGCCCGACGTTCTCGGCCGACTGCCCAACACCGAGTTCTTCGCAAGCGTCTCGGGCGGCAGGCTCTACAAGGGTAGGATTCCGATCCTTCTCTCCGACGACTGACCGCATCCATTCAAATCCCTTTGGAACAAAATGATGAAGTACATGCTGACCGTGACCGCGCTTGTTCTCATCCTCATGGTGATGTGGCTGCCAGCTAGAACCCCGCCCGAGATCTTCGAGGAGACGGCCTTGAGAGAGGCGCTGATGCTGAGAACGGGCGAGGGGATTCCCATGCCCGAGACGGCCGCGAATCTGGCGGTTGAATATCTCGACGGGCTCGTCTGGGTCTCGGGCGTCCCCGACCGCTACACGCTTCGACCCTACGGCGGCTCACCGATGACGAAGGACGAGTTTGCCGAGATCGGCAGGGCCGCCGAGCGTACGACCCAGACCGAGTGGCTGCGTGCCATGAAGAGCCTCTTCGTGATGGCGACCCAGCGCCTTGCCGTCATGACCGCGGGCACCATCGCACTCATGCCCTTCATTCTCGCGCTGATTGTCGACGGATTCGTGAGACGCCGCATCCGCGAAGCCGAGTACCACGCGCCGAGTCCCACCTGGTGGACCGCCTCCCTCTCCCTGCAGCTCCTTGCGGTCTGCCTCGGGATCGTGGCCATCATGCATCCCAACTATCCGCCTCAGTGGCTTTCCGTCTTTCCCGTTGCGTTCGCCCTGGCCGCTCGCATGACGGCAGCGACCTGGCACAGGTTCATTTGAGTTTCCCAAATGCGGCGGATAGATGACGAGAAAGATCGTGCCCTTACCCTGGGAGGCCTTACGGACGGAGTGCGAACTCCGGAGCAAAACTTGTCGTAAGGAGTCAGCAGAGGTCATAGTACTCGTAACTCGAGGAAGGACCGAAGCGAGTCAGTTTCCTCCTGCTGCGCGCACCTCTTTCTGAGCTGCCTGAATGCTCCACACGGGAGCGCCTCGGAATGAGAACTCTGCGGAACAGAGTTGTCTACTGAGGTAGGTAAAGGGAACAGGGGATGCAAGCAGAAGAACAGAGAGGACGGAGATAACTCCGATGACTGCTCACAACCGCGTGGTACGAGAACCGTACGCCACGTGGTGTGGGAGGACGCCCGTGGAAATAATCCACGGGCTCCTACCCGATTATGGAAAATTCTCGAAACAAAATACCCGGGAGGCCACGACATCAATAGTGGAAAGCACTGTGGCGCTGGCTGACTGGTCGGGCAGAGTAAACAACTCTCGACTAAAGTCGAAAGCTTTATTGTCACCTGCTAAAGCAGGCTCAACATAGGGCTTGTTTACACCAGCCCCTGGGTTATCAGCAGACAACCCAGACGTTGCAGATTCCGACCTCCATTGAGGTCGCTGTGCGCTCTGTAACCACAGTTCTTGCAAACAAATCGGTGCTTCTGCCGTGTTCCGATGGCATTGCAATGCGGACAGGTTTGCGACGTATAGCGAGGGTCAACGAAGATCACTTCGATACCCGCTCTACAAGCTTTGTCCACTATCTTCTGCTGAAG
>OWJA01000891.1_pt1 | contig 14084 bp, 9 predicted proteins | sample 1732901 | NCBI WGS metagenome assembly OWJA01 (sample SAMN05065766, study PRJEB22554) | human gut metagenome | biome: ENVO:2100002; feature: ENVO:00000062; material: ENVO:00002003 | host: Homo sapiens | place: USA | reverse complement strand
GTATGCGTCACCGTTCTTGTCGTAGCAATACCACTCGCCATCAACCATCATCCAGGTGCCTTTAGCAGCTGCGAAAGATGTCATGGAAGCGCCTAATGCTAACAGAGCTGCTGCGGATACTACTGCAGCAATTTTAGTCTGCTTTCTCATAATTAATGCACTCTCCTTTTGTTTTTTTGAAACGCTTTTTGAAATTCCTAATTGCATTACGAAGCCATTATACTTCCGATAAGTAAAATTATCGCAAGTTGGGAAACAGGGTGGGAGAGGGGCTTAAATTGGAAAGATGGGATGGGGAAATTTAAGAAGCGGGGATCGGAAAACACAGAATTAAGAATAAATTCATGAAAAAGGCAGGAAAAACGGGGCGGGGTAAGTTGCAGGAATATGGGAACAATGGTATAATAAACTCGATTTTTTATGACATGTGAAAGGAAGAATACATTCATGGCAAATAGGATAAAGAAAAAAGAGGAGACGAAGAGCAGCTATCAGGATAATGTGGCACTGATCATGGGAGTGTTTACCTTAGCGGTTTTATGTGCGCTGCCGCTGGTGTTCCGGGACTATTATTTTAATATTCTGGAGACAAAATACCAGTTTTACTGTATCGTCTCGATTGCGGCGCTCGTTGTTATGGGCGGCTATGGACTTGCAAGCGGCAAAATGATCGAATGGTTCTCAAAATTCGATTTTAAGACATGGCGCAAAGGGATGAGCTTTGGCGATTGGGCGATGATCGCATTCTGGCTTGCGAATGTGATTTCCTGGGCGCTGAGCAAAGACTGGAAATGGGAAGCGTTCTGGGGAACGTCGGGCCGTTATAATGGTGTTTTCCTTATGACGATCTATATGGCGGTGTATTTTCTTGTGACCCGTTTCTTTAAACTGAAGAGATGGTATCTGGACGCGTTCCTTGCGGTTGGAATCTTCGTATGCGTTTTTGGAATTACGGATTATTTCCAGATGGATGTTCTTGGATTTAAGGTAAATATGATGGATACCCAGAAGTCATCATATACCTCAACCTTTGGCAACATCAATACGTATACGATTTATGTTGCGGCCCTGATGGCGATTTCCATGATCCTGTTTACGCAGGAGAAGAACCAGAAACGAATGATGTGGTATTACGGAAATATGATTCTGTCAGTATTTGCGCTGATCATGGGAAACAGTGATAACGCATATCTGTCTTTAGCAGCGCTCTTTGGCCTGTCCCCGTTGTGGCTCTTTAAAACGAAAACAGGCATTCGTAAATACATGATTTCGCTGGCTTCCTTCTTTACTGTTATCTGGTGCATTGAGTGGATCAACAACGCTTATGCTTCAAGTGTACTTGGAATCAGCAGTGCGTTTGATCTGATCGCAGGCCATAAGTTCCTTCCGGTACTTATTGCGGTACTTTGGATCATCAGCGGAGTTCTGGTATTCCTTGATAAAAAGAGCAAGGTAAGCAGAACTTACACAGAAGAAACAAATAAAATCCTGATCTATATCTGGATAGCGCTAATTGTTGTTGTATGTGCAGCGGCGGCATTTGTATTATATGATGCAAATGTGGCAGGACATGCGGATAAATACAGCGCGATCAGCAATTATGTAGTATTCAACGATGCATGGGGCACACATCGAGGATATATCTGGAAACGTGCGATGGAGATCTTTACAGATAAGCTGACTCCGGTCCAGAAGCTCTTTGGATACGGTGCAGATACCTTTGCCTTGATCATGCAGTATTATTTTCCACCGGCACAGAGCGGCGGAACCATCACAATTTATGACAGTGCTCACAATGAGTACCTTCACTATCTAATTACGATCGGACTCTTTGGAACAGGATCTTATATTACGTTTATGCTGGCCTCAGTCGCAGCGATGGCAAGAAAAATGAAAGAGCAGCCGGAAGTTATGGCGATTATGATCGCTGTTCTTGCATATATGATTCAGGCGGTTGTCAATATCAATCTTCCGATCGCCATGCCGATTATTATACAGCTCTTAGCGATGGGCGTAGGAAGAAAGAAGATTCTGGCAGAAGAGACGAAAACTGAACAATAAATTTGATCGCGTGAGCGCAGAGACGCTTGCGTCAGGGAGGAAATATTATGATGCAGGCAGTCATCATGGCCGGTGGAAAGGGAACAAGACTGGCAACTCTTACAAAGGATGAGATTCCGAAGCCGATGGTCCCGGTTGCCGGAAAGCCACTGCTTTTATGGCAGGTGGAGCGGCTGAAGGAGAACGGAATTACAGATATTATCATGGTGATCGGACATCTTGGTGATAAGATCAGGGAATACTTTGGTGATGGAGAAAAATTTGGTGTTGCGATCCGGTATTTTGAGGAGACAGAGCCGCTTGGAACAGCGGGATCCTTCTATTATTTAAAGGATATGATCCACGGGGATCGGTTTGTCATGATGTCCGGAGATCTATTCTTTGATATTGATTTTCAGCGGATGATTAATTTTCATGAAGAAAAGGGCGCGGTTGCGACGCTGTTTGTACATCCGAATGGACATCCATTTGATTCAGACCTTCTCGTGCTGGACCATGATGATAAGATCACGGCGTTTGATTCCAAGTACAATGTGCGGGATTACTGGTATGAGAACTGTGTAAACGCAGGAATTTTTGTGTTTGAAAAGAAAATCTGTGACTATGTGCCGGAGCCGGTGAAACGGAACCTTGAGAATGATGTGATTAAGGGCATGTTAGAGGCCGGAGAGCCGATCTACGGGTATTGTTCTCCGGAGTACGTAAAGGATGTCGGCACTGTGGACCGCGTAAATCAGACACTGGCAGATATTGAACGTGGTGTGATAGCGGGAAAATGTCTTAAAAATAAGCAGCGATGTATTTTTATGGACCGGGACGGCACAATCAACCAGTATAAAGGTCTTGTATACAAGGAAGAGGACTTTACGCTGGAAGACTGCGCAATCGACGCCATCCGGAAGATCAACCAGTCGGGAAGACTTGGAATCGTTATCACAAACCAGCCGGTGGTTGCGCGGGGACTCTGTGAGATTGAAGACGTAGAAAATATTCATAAAAAAATGGAAACACTTCTCGGAAAAGAGGGCGTGTTCCTGGATGGTGTATTCTACTGCCCGCATCACCCGGATAAGGGATATCCGGAGGAGAATCCGGCCTACAAGATCCCGTGTGAATGCAGAAAACCGAAGACAGGTATGATCCGGGAGGCGGCAGAGCGGTACAATATCGATCTTGCGGGATCCTGGATGATCGGCGATACGACGATGGATATCCAGACCGGGATCAACGCAGGAATGCGCACGGCGTTGGTGCTGACCGGTGAGGCTGGAAACGATAAGAAATATGATGTGAAGCCGGAGCTTGTCTGCAGGGACCTTTTGGATGCTGTAGAGAAGATTTTACAGATGGATTAATATATTAGGAGAACAATTATGATCATTACACAGACCCCTTTTAGAATGTCCTTCTTTGGAGGCGGAACAGACTTCCCGGACTTTTATAAGGAACACGGCGGAGCCGTAATCTCAACAACCTTTGATAAATATTGCTATGTAAACGTGCGCCATTTACCGCGCTTTTTCGATTATTCCACAGAGCTTTCTTATTCTAAGATTGAACGTGTGACGGATGTCAATGATATCAATCACCCGGCGATCCGCGAGGCAATGAAGTATCTCGATATGCAGGAAATCCGCCTTACCTACGAGGCAGACCTTCCGGCAAGATCCGGACTTGGAACGAGCAGCTCTTTCGCAGTTGGAATGTTAAATGCGTTCTATGCGTTAAAGGGAAAATACGCGGATAAGAGAAAGCTTGCGGATGACGCGATCTATCTGGAGCGAGTTCTCTGCAACGAGAGCGGCGGTGTGCAGGACCAGATCGCGGCGGCATTTGGCGGATTGAATCGTATCAATTTCAATGCCGACGGTTACGAGGTAAATCCGGTTATTATCTCACCGGAGAGAAAGACACAGTTAAACCAGAACCTGATGCTGTTCTTTACGGGATTTTCAAGGTTCTCTTCCGATATCCAGCAGACAACAGAGAAAGCGCTTGTCGATAAACAGGCACAGCTCCTTGAGATGCTGTCTCTCGTTGATGACGCGGAGAAAGTCCTGACCTCAAAGACGGACCTCAACGAATTTGGCCGTCTTCTCGACTATACCTGGAAACTGAAACGTGGAATTTCCAGCCGGATCTCCACGGATTCCATAGACGGACTCTACGCGAAAGGAATCGAGGCCGGTGCACTCGGCGGAAAACTTCTCGGCGCAGGCGGCGGCGGATTCCTCTTATTCTACGTAGAGCCGGATAAACAGGAGCAGGTCCGCAAGGCGATGGAAGAACTCTTATATGTGCCGTTTGAGTTTGAGAATAGTGGTACGAGAGTCATCCATTATACGCCGGAGACGTATGAGAAACGATAAAAAACATAGATATAAGAGATACGAAGATTGAGAAAATATCCCAACGGTTACGGAATGGACTGTTGGGATATTTTCGAATATATACAGAGGAGTTATACGGGGAACGGGGGGATTTCATGCACAAAGAAAAAAACAGGATAGAGCAGATCCTAAATCATGGAGAGGAAATCTTAAAGAAACAACCAAAACTATCAAGAAAGTCGTATCAGGATGTTCTGGATTTCCTGGATGATGGCAGTGATGAGATGATTAGTGACCGTTGGGGAGTCACTGCGTGGATTCTTGTCAACAGGATCAACAGCATGGAAACAGAGAAACTTGTAGATGAACTCAAGGCGGAAAACTTTAACAGAGGACTTTTGACATATGAATATGCTGGTTATCTGCTGCAGTGGAAATATCATGTAGATCTGATCGAACTTCTTCTGACGGCTGCAAAGAAAGGAAAAGAGGACTGCGTTGCCCCATTTGTAGTGCTGAATATCTGTTATGCAGAAGAATTTCATAGAAATCAGGTCAAAGAGGTTCTTGAGCTGTTGGAAAACAATCGAGACAAAAACTGGTGTTCTCAGGCTATATTTGGTTATAAAACATTGATCGAAAAACTGGGAATGCAGGCAGAGGTCCTGGATGAAATTGGAGAGTTGAAAACGCAGGCAGCATATCAGGTGATTGGTTCCCTTCGAATGAGCTGGTACGAGAAAAACAGGGAAGAAGCGGAGAGAGCTGGTGAGAGACTGCTATCAATGGATACAAAATGGAGCGCAATGGCCGGGATCGACTATCTGGAAACAGGCCTGGCGATCGGAAAAGACGGCTTCCGGAAAAACTTCCAAAGATTGTGTGAACTTGCGGACCAGTCGGAAGAGCTGTGGGATCATGAGATCCCTGTTTTTATACAATATGTAATCAGATATGAAGAAGATGAAGACCCTGTGTGTAAAGAAATTTTAGAACGACTCAGTAAAATTATCAACGAAAAATTGGAAGAGAAAAGACGTTTTATTGGATCACTGCGATTTGAGGAGAAGATCCCGAATGAGATAATAAAGATATTTGAGACGATCGCATTCTCAGATTTTCAAAAGGATCAGTGTCTGATGGAATTCCTGGACTATTACTATGCGAGAAAAGTCCGAAATGGAGAGAAACCAATCGTTGTGGTGCAGGACCTGTGTCGGATTTTTCAGGCAAATCAATACAGAGAGGCAGACTACCGTGATTTTTTCAAACATGTCCCAATGACGAGAAGTGCACTTCAGGGAAATCAGGATCTTATATCCGCAGAGGCGATCTTTTACATTGCATTCGGGAACTTAAAGAAAATGTTCTTTGGAATCGGATTGCTTATGGATACTGGAAATATAACCAGGATGTCGGAGACATGCAGTCTGGCCAGAGAATTTCATCATTATTCAGAAAAAGACTGGATCCGTGTTGGAAGAGCATTCCTCTATTTTACACATAACGGAAAAGCTGCCTGCAATGTGATCTTTCAGTTGTTGGAACAGCAGGAAACGGGGAATGGATATAACAGCTTTTTCATTTATGAGGGATATGCAAATTATCCGGATACCATGCGAAAAACAGCAGAAAAGTATGAACATTCTGAATATCGGAAGCAGGCTGAACTTGCAAAAGAGATTATCAAACGCTCAGAAAAAAGACGACAAGTTGTCGAGCAGATCTGTAAAATAAAAGATCTGAGACCTTATACAAAGGACCAGGAACTGGTCGCGAGAGCGGAATATGAGTTGAATGAGCAGATCAATAAAAATGCGGAACGTGGCTCGATATTTGCACAGATCTTCCCGTCAAGGACGTTAAAATATGGAGCCAGAAGCGGGCATATCGTGACTGACCGAAAGCAGGGGATGATGTACCAGTCCAGCGCCTTTATGAAATTCGAGCATGAGATCGAAATGCCAAATTTGTATATTGAAGACCCGATCGGTTACGAGATGATGGTCAGCCAGTTCAGAAGGGAGGTAGAGGCGAATGCGTCTGGTGATTAAGGAATACCTGTCAAGGTTAAAGGAAAAGGACGAGCTGGATTTTCTGATCTGCGATCTTTTGCTGCAGATGGGATATATTATGGATAACCGGCCGGAAACAGGAAACAGACAGTATGGGGTGGATGTCCGGGCATATAACCGGAATGAAGTCCTGCTCTGCGTTATTAAACAGGGAAAGCTGACACGGACTATCTGGGATTCCGGGCAGAATTCGGTCAGGCAAAGCCTGAACGAGATTCAGGATGTATATAGAAGAAACATGACGATGCCAGACCGAAAGAAACAGCTTCGAATTGCGGTAATTACGAATGATACCATGGATGAAGCGGCTATTATGGGATGGAATGGGTATGTAAATGATAATGTACGATGGGGCGAGACAAATGTGAAAATTGAATTCTGGGGGATTGACAAGCTAGTCGATGACGTTGAAAAATATCTGTTTGAGGAAAAACTTTTCGGTCCGGAACGTCAATCAATGCTGAGAAAGGCACTCTATTTTATCGAAGGAGATGATTACCGGAATGTATATTTTGAACAGATCATTGATGGATATATCTCAGAGCTGAGTGAAACAGATAAGGAAAAGGCGTGCGATAAAAAACTTGCAAGCCTTTATCTTGCGACACAGATGATCGCACAATATGCTGCAAACGCGCAAGTATATAAAATCGCGATCATGGTGTCGGAATATCTGCTGATCCGATATTGGAAATATCTGCTGGAACATCAGCTTTTCCAGAAAAAATTGTATATGGAATGGCTGATCAAATTCCTGCAGGCATATGAAAAATGGAATGACCAGTATTTTGAGGCAGTTCGCTTTTGCTGTGAAGGCGAAAATCAATTACCGCTTTACCACTCGGTGGAGCAGCGGGTGATCCTTTATGAGATGGTAGGGTATTTAACTTCGTATGCATATTATCTTTGTTATAAAGGGAGCAGAACGAAGCGTGGAGAAACGGGAAAATGGGAGATCGAGGACAAATACCATCTGTTTCATGAGGAAGAAGGACGAGATTCCAGAGAGAAGGTAGCAGACGTGTATAATAGCATCATGAACCTGATAGGAAATCATCCACAATTTAATTATCCACCCTATGATGGACATATCGGGATCATCAGTATGCTTTATCGACTTATGGACTATGTGGGACATGCGGACAGCGTCTGCGAGCTGATGGATCAGCAATGTACGAGGATTCTTATGGAATACCGATTACACAGGCGATACCCGGCTCAAACGGATACCTTTGAGGAGGCGCTTTGTATTTATCAGAACCAGGAGAACGAGTACAAGTGTTCCGGCCTCTGGGGCGGAATGCTGCAGTGGATGGTCGCTATGGATCAGAAAGAACTTTATGAAAAGTGCAAAGCAAATCTTCAGGAAGATTTCAAAGATGTAACGAAATGTGCCTGGTTTTTGAGAGCGGATGAAGAAACAAAGTTTTATGATGCGTATGCGATGAATCTTGCGGGAGATGGAACATGCTTTGAGGTCGAAAAAGATTTTGATAGCCTGAAAAAACAGATCCTCTTCTTTATGAAACAGTATCAAAAAGAAACATTCAGCTATGAGACATATTCCTTCCCGGCCCTGGAATTTATCGTCAGCCGGTATTATGGGTATACAGTGCGGATCATGAGAGAAAAACAGGAAAAATAAGCCCAAAATCCGCATTCTTCGAAATATTCTGTCAGGAAAAGTATGCAAAAAAATGGCAACATCAGGATAATCGGAGTTAAGGATTGTAAAAAGGAAAAAGAAATGCTATAATGAGCTAAGCTGAATTTGTCATGCGCAGTCGAAGATTGCGCATGGCATTCTTATGGGAGTGAACTTCCGATAAGGATCATTATCCGAAGATTACCAGAAATTCCCCTCGCTCCCAAATATATCGTAAAAGGAACTTTGAAACATGCTTAAGAAGAAATTCCACCCGGAACATTGGCAAGTCATGGCAGCATATTTGATGATTTATGATCTTATCGTCATTGCGGCTGCTTATTTTTTTGCTCTCTGGATCCGGTTTGACTGTCGCTTTCAGGCAATCCCGAAAGAATACCTGGATATCTATTTTAAAACAATCATTCCGTACACCCTGTACTGTGTTTTCGTATTTTGGGGATTACGGCTTTATAAGAGTATCTGGAGGTTCGCAAGCTACAATGAGCTGATTCGTATGACGTTAGCCACTGTGATCACGTCGCTTTCCCAGATCCTGGCAGTTACTGCGTTAGTGGGAAGAATGCCGATCTCCTATTACTTCTTTGGAGTGATTATTCAGTTTGTTATGACATTGGGAATCCGGTTTGCGTACCGTTTTGTCCTTCTGCTGGTCGGAAAAGTCAGGGAACCCGAAGCCCCGTTAAAGCATGTTCTCCTTGTCGGAGCCGGGGCTGCCGGTCAGATGATCCTGCGGGATATCAAGCATGCGGAAACAGTGAAGGAAAAGGTTTGCTGCTTTATTGATGATAATCCGAATAAATGGGGACGTTACATCGACGGAATCCCGGTCGAGGGTGGACGCGACGAGATCATTCGGGTATGTGCCAAGTACCATATCCAGAAGATCTACGTTGTGATTCCGAGTGCATCTTCAGAGGCTAAAAAAGAAATCTTAAATATTTGCAATCAGACCGGTTGCGAGCTTTTAAACCTTCCAGGAATGTACCAGTTATATACCGGTGATGTGACGGTAAGCAACATGAAGGAAGTTGCCGTGGAAGATCTTCTCGGTCGTGATCCAATCAAGGTCAACATGGACGAGATCTTCCAGCATCTGAAGGGCAAAGTCATCATGGTCACCGGCGGGGGCGGATCCATCGGATCAGAGCTTTGCCGCCAGATCGCAGCCCATGGACCAAAACAGCTGATCATTTTCGATATCTATGAGAATAATGCATATGATATCCAGCTGGAGTTAAAGAAAAAATACCCGGAACTCGATCTCGTTGTCCGGATTGGTTCTGTCCGTGACAGCAGGCTGATGTTTAAGATTTTCGAGACTTACCGTCCGGAAATCGTATACCATGCGGCGGCCCACAAGCATGTGCCGCTGATGGAGGACAGTCCGTGCGAGGCAATCAAGAATAATGCCATTGGTACATATAAAACAGCTTACGCAGCGCTGGTTTATGGCTGTAAACGTTTTGTCCTGATCAGTACAGACAAAGCCGTTAACCCAACGAATGTCATGGGAGCATCCAAGAGACTCTGTGAGATGGTTATCCAGTCCTTTGATCACATGGTAAAGGCAGGACGTGCCTATGAGCTTCCGCAGCTTTTTACCCATAGCATGGTCGATATGACAACCAAACCCGAAGTTATCGAGGCATTAAAGCATGCAAAGACCGAGTTTGTTGCTGTGCGTTTCGGAAATGTCCTCGGAAGCAACGGTTCCGTTATTCCGCTCTTTAAAAAGCAGATCGCTGCAGGTGGCCCAGTGACTGTCACACATCCGGACATCATCCGGTACTTCATGACGATTCCGGAAGCTGTCAGTCTGGTATTACAGGCCGGAACCTATGCTCATGGCGGGGAGATCTTCGTCCTGGATATGGGAAAACCGGTGAAAATCGATACCCTGGCCCGCAACCTGATCCGTCTTTCCGGTCATAAACCGGATGTAGATATCAAGATCGTATACAGCGGTCTCAGACCGGGAGAAAAGTTATACGAAGAAAAGCTGATGGCGGAGGAAGGGCTAAGAAAAACACAGAATGATCTGATCCACATCGGATGCCCAATTCCATTTGATATTGAGGTGTTCCTTGGACAGCTCGAGAACCTGATGGAAACAGCTTATAAGAACAAAGATAACATCCGGGAGGTATTAAAGGAAGTCGTTTCTACCTACCATCCGGCAGAATAGTAAGGGAGATGTCGCAATGTATAAATCTAAGGATATTAAACCATTTGATAAAAAAGTATGGCTGTCTTCACCAACCATGCATGGTGAAGAGCTGATGTATATGGCACAGGCATATGAAACCAACTGGATGAGTACAGTGGGGGCAAATATCAATGAAGTCGAGAAAATCGCGGCAGAAAAAGCCGATGTAAAATATGCTGTCGCACTCTCCAGCTGTACTGCGGCATTGCATCTCTGTGTGAAGCTTGCAGGAGAAAAACTCTATGGAAAACCAGAAATCAGCCATGGTGCTGTAGAAGGAAAACGAGTCTTCTGCAGTGATATGACGTTTGATGCAACATTAAATCCCGTTGTATATGAAGGCGGAATACCGGTATTCATTGATACGGATCCTGCTTCCTGGAATATGGACCCGGATGCACTGGAAAAAGCGTTCGAAATGTATCCGGAAGTTAAGCTGGTCGTATGCGCAGAATTATATGGTTTTTCCGGGAATATCCGCCGAATCAAAGAGATCTGTGAACGTCATGGCGCTCTACTAATTGAAGACGCAGCCGAGGCCATGGGCGCAACATGGGAAAGTAAGCAGTGCGGCTCTTTTGGCGATTATGCAGCTATCAGTTACAACGGCAATAAGATTATCACCGGTTCATCCGGCGGCTGTCTTCTCACAAATAGCATAGAAGATGCTAATAAGGCAAGAAAATGGAGCACACAGGCACGAGAAAACGCTGCATGGTACCAGCATGAAGAAGTTGGTTACAATTACAGAATGTCAAACGTGATTGCCGGAGTCATAAGGGGACAGTATAAATATCTTGAAGAACATATCGCCCAGAAAAAAGCAATTTATGAACGATATAAAAAAGGTCTTAAGAATCTTCCAATCCAGATGAATCCAATCGTGGATGGATGCAAGCCTAATTACTGGTTATCTGCCTTTACCATTGATCCCAAATATATGTGCAAACAGGTCAGAAACGATTGTGAAGCGTTATATATACCAGAAAAGAGTAAAAGCTGCCCTACAGAAATCCTGGAAGCTATCAGCAGTATAAATGCAGAAGGAAGACCTATTTGGAAACCAATGCATATGCAGCCGATGTATCGGATGCATGAATGTATTGGCAGAGAAGGTTCGATGAGAGCAAGAACAAATGCGTATATCGCTGGTGGGATAACAGATATTGGTGCAGATATATTCCAGCGAGGTGTATGCCTTCCAAGTGATAATAAAATGACTGAAGAACAACAGAGTAGAATCATTAAATGTATTGAAGCTTGTTTTGAATGAATAATTGGGAGATAAGCAAATGTATGCTAAATATTTTAAACGTTTGTTAGATTTTATATTGTGTCTGTTTGCGATAATTATACTATCTCCAGTTTTTCTAATTTTATCAATTCTTGGCACCATTTTTATGGGCGGAAATCCATTTTTCTGTCAAGACCGCCCAGGTAAAGATGAAAAGATTTTCAAGCTGTTTAAGTTTCGATCAATGAATAGCAAAAAAGATAAAAATGGAATATTACTTCCAGATGATATGAGACTCAACCGATATGGCATATTTTTACGTAATACAAGTCTCGATGAACTTCCCGAAATTTTTAACATTCTCAAGGGGGATATGGCTATTATTGGTCCGCGTCCGCTTTTAGTTAGGTATTTAGACCGATATAACGAGGAACAGCACCACAGGCATGATGTAAGGCCTGGATTAACTGGTTATGCACAAGCTCATGGACGCAATGGTCTCTCTTGGGAAGATAAGTTTGCTATGGATGTTTGGTACACAAAGCATATCTCATTCATGGGTGATTTGAAAATCATATGGCAAACAATAATAACTGTTGTAAAAAGAGAGGGAATTAGCTCTAAAACTTCAGCTACTATGGAAGAATTTTGGGGAACGCCGGCGGGTAAAGTTGCTACATGGAAGCCCCCTTATTAATTGGAGGAGATATGAAAAGTATACATATTTTAATTACTGGAGTCGGACGCAGAGTTGAATTAGTACAGGCATTCCGACAGGCTGCCTTAAAATTAGAAATAGATTTAAAATTATATGGTGCCGATATGACTGGAACAGCCCCCGCATTAGCTTATTGTGACTATATACGAAAAGTATGTGCAATGAATGCGCCACAATATATTGACCAGTTAATAGAAATTTGTATAAACGATAAGGTAGATCTTGTAATACCAACTATTGATACAGATTTGCTTATACTTTCTCAAAACAAAAAAAAATTCGAAAATATTGGAACCAAAGTCTTAATCAGCGATCCTGATAAAATTTTGATATGCAGAGATAAAAACAAAACAGGTTCATTCTTTGAGCTATGTGGATTGAAAGCACCAAAAACATACAATGATTATCAAAAGTATATAGGACCGTATCCATGTTTTATTAAGCCTAAAGATGGTAGCAGTTCAATTAATGCATTTAAAGTGGATAATAAAGAAGAATTAGCGGTTTATGCTGAACAGATTGAAGGTTATGTCATCCAACCATTTATATCAGGAACAGAATTTACAATAGATATTTTTTGTGATTTCTATGGAAATCCAATCTACATAACACCAAGAAAACGCATACAGGTTAGGGCTGGAGAGGTATTAAAAACACAAATATGCATGGATAGAATAATGATCCATGAAGCAAAGGAACTTTGTAAGGTATTTAAACCTTGCGGTCCTATGACAGTCCAATTAATTCGCAATGTTGAAACGCAAGAAGATTATTTCATTGAAATTAATCCTCGGTATGGCGGCGGTGCACCGTTGAGTATGAAGGCGGGGGCTAGATCTGCAGAAATAGTGTTGAAATTAATAATTAATAAAACAGTATCATACAGTGAACCAGCTATTGATGCCACAATTTACAGTCGGTTTGATCAGAGTGTTTGTATAAAAAAAGGAAAGCATTCATTAGGCAATATAAAAGGGGTAATTTTTGATTTAGACGATACATTATATAGTGAAAAAGAATATGTGAAGTCTGGATATAATGCTATAGCAGAATATCTAGGTAATGAGGCATATGCGGATATATTGTGGGGGTATTTTCAAACGGGAAAACCAGCAATTGATGAACTTTTGAAAAATATTAATCAGGAAAATAAGAAAAACGAAATTCTCAATATATATAGAACTCATATGCCACATATTAAATTATATGATGGAGTAAGTGAACTTATAAAATCTCTAAAAAATAGGGGCTTAAAAGTTGGACTTATTACAGATGGACGTTCTAAAAGTCAAAGAAATAAAATTACTGCATTAAAGTTAGAAAATCTGTTTGATGATATCATCGTTACTGATGAACTGGGCGGAGTCCAATTTAGAAAACCAAACGACATTTCATTTCGTATATTACAATGTAAATGGAGAATGTCTTTCGAAGATATGATTTATGTTGGAGATAATTTTGAGAAGGATTTTATTGCTCCCAAGCAACTTGGAATGCAATATGTATGGGTAAATAACCCGCAAGGATTATACCAAACAGTTGGAGAATCTGAAAATATGGTGAATTCAATACCGGAAGTGGGAATGTTATTAAATAAATATTGTATATAGTTATTAAAATAATAGTAAAAGGCGCAAAGTTAAAATGATACAAAATACCCAAATTAAGTGTTCGATTGAAGATATGCATCAAGTTCAACTGGAAATTTTAAAAGAATTTAAACGAATTTGTGATCTTAATAACCTGTCTCTTATACACATCTCCGAGCCCACGAGACATGCGCAGATCTCG
>OWJA01000890.1_pt1 | contig 14092 bp, 9 predicted proteins | sample 1732901 | NCBI WGS metagenome assembly OWJA01 (sample SAMN05065766, study PRJEB22554) | human gut metagenome | biome: ENVO:2100002; feature: ENVO:00000062; material: ENVO:00002003 | host: Homo sapiens | place: USA | reverse complement strand
TGGGCTCGGAGATGTGTATAAGAGACAGTCTCATAAGTGCGCATCGCTTCCCTTGCGTTTTTTGTCTTCTCATTTCTCGCGATACGAAGTCCGCGGAGTGCTGAGCCGCCGTTCTTTTTTCCATTTGCGGTATCTTCCAGCTGCTGCGCATAAGCGCGCAGGGCATGCATGTTTGTCCTATATTCTTTATATTCGCTGCGGGTCGAGCTGTCACTTTTCAGATCATCCGCGTCATTCTCCAGCTCATCCGCCTCCGCGCGGAGATCCGCCGCCAGCGCTGACATCTGGTCCTTTGTAAGGCCCGTGGATCCGCCCGGATTGTAATAATACTTCTGCAGCTGGTTCTGATAATCCGTATTATACCTCTCGATGAGTCCCGGGAGCTCCCAGTATTCCAGGGTATTGTCCTTAAACTTTTCAAGCGCTGCTTCGTCATATTCTGTGACCGCGACGTCCTTCGTCGCAGCTAACGCAGGAATTCCGGTACCCGCTGCCGCCAGGGAAAGACTTCCCATAAAAACGGCTGAGAGCACGGTCAGGCCTGCCTTTTTCCATTGATTCTGTCTCATAGGTTTCCCTCCATCTATGAGCATAACGATTTCATCGCAGAAACGCAATAACGTTTCTCTTACATTTTCTTTTCAAATACGGCAATCCGGTGGCAATTTTTATCCCCTGGCTGCCGCCTCCAAAAGCAGGAAGCCCCGCAGAGCGTTCCACATTCCGGCTGACCGCCTCCCGACCGGGCAGCGGCCGTCTCTTGCAGACTCTGCAGGGATCCGCTTTCAATGTTCAAAGCTTTAATCTACGTCAACGATCTCTGTCCTATCCTGATTTTTTCCGCTCATGATCACATAGAAGACCGGAAGAACAAGAAGTGCCATCGCCGTAGAGACGATCAGTCCGCCGACATCCACAAGTGCGAGTCCCTGCATCGTCTTACCGGCATTTCCATAAGCCGCCGCCATCGGGATCATTGCCACGATCGTCGTGAGAGTTGTCATGAACATCGGGCGCATACGGGTCGCGCCGGCTTCAATGACCGCCTCCTTAAAGTCCATCGTTGCCCGGTACTGGTTCGCCGTATCGACGTACAAAATACCATTGTTTACTACCGTTCCGACTAACATTAAGAAGCCTAACAGGGAGGTCATGCTGATCGGGCAGTCCACTAACCATAAGAACAGGAAGGAACCGATCAGGGCGAACGGGATCGTCGTCATCACCATGATGGAGAACTTTGGTGACTCGAACTGTGCAGCCATTACAACAAATACAAGGAATACGGCTGTGGCGATCGCCTGTCCCAGGGACGCAAACTCTTCGTTCATCATCTTTGTGGATGTGTTTTCCTGCATGGAGATCGTGCCGGATAAGTACTTATCGATGACCTCCTTCTGGATCTTATCCTTCGTGGTGCTGTCCGCTCCCTCTGTCAGCGTACCGGTGATCGTCACCTGATACTGCTTATCACTCTTTGTGATACTCTGCGGGCTGTCCTTGAAGCCGATATCCGCGATATCCATAAGGGCTACGGATCCGCCGGTCGCTGTCGGAAGAACGATTCCCTGGAGCTTATCGATCGTATCGTACTCATCATCCGCGTACTCAACCTTTACATCGATATCATTTCCGTCAACATTCAGGGTCGTTGCCGTCGTTCCGCTGACCATCATGTATACCTGGGAAGCAACGGCGGTCGGGGAAAGTCCCTCCGCTGCCGCCTTGACCGGATCCACATTGATCTTTACAAGGGGAGCACTGTTTTCAAGGGAAGAGTGGATGTTTGTCGCATCCGGGCGTTTCTGGAGCTCGGAAACGATCTCATCCGATGCTTTCTTTAAGTCATCGTACTGTGTGCTGACAAGAATATATTCGAGATCCTCCGCATTTCCCATGGACATCCCACTACCCAGAGAGCTCTGGCTTTCCAGACTGACCGAACAATCCGACCATTTCTGCATATCGCGTTTCCATTCCTTGAGCACCTGATCCGTCTTTCTGCCTCTGTCATCCTTTAAATATGCCGTCAGGGTCGCTCCGCTTCCGCCCATATTCATGGAAAGTCCGGAACTTCCGTAGGAGAGCATGTAGGAATCAAGATCCGGATCCTGAGTCACATAGTTCTCTGCTCTCTGGAGGATCTTATCGACCTCCTCGATCTTAAGACCCGGCTGGGTCTCAATCGTCACTGCGATCGTTCCCTGATCATCTGCCGGCATAAGCTCTGTCTTTAACTTTGTCGCAAGGAACAGGGAGAAGATCACAAGCACAACGGCGGTTCCCATGACCATCGCTTTTTTCTTTAAAAGCTTCTCCATCAGGGAACGGTATCCATTCTGCAGAGCTCTCATGATGCCGGAGGCCGGGGTATTTTCCTTCTCCTTCGGACGGTAGTACACGTAACAGAGCGGTACAAGCGTCATCGCGGAAATCAGGGACGCAATCATACAGAATACGATTGTGAAGCCTAACGGCTTGAACATCTGTCCGCTCATTCCGGAGATCAGAGCTAACGGGATAAATACGACACAGGTCGTAACGGTACCACCGATGATGGATTCCAGCACAGCTGCAGTACCATCGATTGCGGCTTTTCTCGTTTCAACAAAGCCACCGCCCTTATCCGTAAAGCGGAAGCAGCTTTCCAGAACTACGATTGAGTTATCAACCATCATTCCGACGCCGAGAACCAGACTCGACAGGGTGATGACGTTTAACGTAAAGCCCATGGTCTTCATGAGGATGAGGGCCGCTAAAATTGATACCGGGATGGAGGTTCCGACGATCAGGGATGCCTTGATATCCCCGAAGAACAGCCAGATGATGAACATCGCAATAATGACTGCCATGATCATGGTCTGGAATACGCTCTTTAAGGAATTGCTGATCTGATCACTGTAATCATTGACAACGACGTACTCCAGAGACGGATCCTGTGCTTTTAACGTTTGCATTGTCTCCTGGACTGCCTTGGAAACGGTAATGTGGTCGCTGTCCTGATTTTTCTTGACACCGATCGTCATCGTGTCTTTGCCGTCGTAACGTCCGATACTGTCCTTTGCCTCAACGGTATTGTAGATATTGGCAACATCTTCCATATAGATGATATTTCCGTTGCCCAGTGTGATCGGGATCTTCTTTAAAAGCTCCATCGTGTCAAAGGATGTTCCGGATGTCACGGAAAGATCCTTGTTTCCGACGGAGGTACTTCCGATCGGCATGGAAAAGTCCGCAGACTTTAAAGCCGCAATGATGGTATTCATGTTCACATGATACTGGCTTAATTTTTCCGGGATCAGCTCCGCCTTGATATAGGCCTCCTGACCACCGGATACGTCGACACTGGCTACGGAAGTCAGTTTTTCGATCTCTGGAACGATATCGTCATTTACATAGTTATAGAGGTTATCCACGCTGTCATTGTTGACCGCGAGGGTGATGGACGGCGTACTGTTGATATCCATCTCGATGATCGTCGGGGTATCGACATCATCCGGGAGATCCGACTTGATCCCATCCAGCTTTTTCTTTAAGTCATCGTAAGCTTTATCGATATCCTGGTCATAGTCATACTGGACCAGGACCATTCCGAAGTTTTCCGAAGACATGCTGGTGACGGAATCGACACCGGAAAGCGTTCCGATCTCATCCTCTATCTTACTGATCACAAGCTGATCCACGTCATCCGGGCTTGCTCCCGGGTAGACCGCGCTGACGATCAGCATCGGCATCTCCATTTCCGGGATCAGCTCAAGCTGGGATGAAAAGATCGAGCTGAGACCGAATACGATCAGGCAGAGCACAACAAGAACAGTTGTGACCGGCCGTTTTAAGACCTTTTTGGTAAGTCCCATGTTCCTTGTGCCTCCTTATTTTGCTGCCGTTTCCGCGGCTTCTGTAGTCTCTTCTGCTGTTGTCTCACTACTGTCTGTATCTCCTTCAGAGCTCTCCTCGCTGTCGGCTTCCGTTTCCTCGCCATCATCACTGCCCTGAATATTCACAGCGGCGCCGTCATAAAGCTCCTTGGACCAGCTTGTGATGACCTCGTCGTCGTAGGAAAGTCCGGAAACGATCTGAATCTTGTCAGAATCGATGAGTCCGTCTTCCACCGGAGTCTTTTTCGCCGTTGATGTCGCGGCATCATATGTATACACGTAAGCGTCTCCATTGCTGTAGTTCACACAGTCTGCCGGAACGACCATGACGTTGTCCGCCTTCTCCGCTGTCACATAAACCTTTACCATCGTTCCGCTGGCAAGTCCGTCCGCGTCCCCCAAGGTCGCTTTCACCTTGAAAAGTCCTGTGGACGCGTCCACCATGCTGCCGATCTCGGAGATCGCGCCGCTGTAATCCGTTCCGTTCTTCTCCACCGTCACAGGATCACCGATATTTAATCCCTTCATGACACGCTCCGACACGTTGAAGGTCAGTGTTTTTCCGCCTGCACCGGATACAACACCTGCGACAGAACCGCCCGCAGACATATCATGCACCTGCACGCCAAACTGCTCTAAGACACCGGCGATCGGCGCGGTAACGACCGTGTTCTCGCTCTGGGTATCATAGTTTAATTTTGCGGAATCATACTGGAGCTTCGCCATGGACAGACCGCTTACCGCCTGCTCGTAGGCCTGAGCGGAAATATCCCCGCTCTCGTAGAGCGCCTTCATCCTGTTTACAGATGTCTGGGCATCATTTAAGGATACCTGAGTCGTATTTAACGTGATCCTTGCCGCGTCTAACTGCTTGTTGTCGATGCGGAACAGCTTCTGTCCCTTCTGTACGGTATCGCCCTGATTTACATAAACCTCCAGTACTTCTCCGCTTCCCTTCGGGATAATGTATACCTGATCTGCCGGTTCCACGGTACCTGTCAGTCCTGTGGAAAGTTCAATATTTCCTGTCTCCGGTGTCTGGACGACGACGGTCGGGTTCGGAACGGCCTCGATCGGCTCTTCTTTTTTCGTAAATCTTGTGAACATCAGGACTCCAAATGCGCCGACGCATACAAGTCCGATTACGATCTTACCTGCTTTCTTCATGGTTCCTCCTCATTTTCTGCAACCTGTTGCTTTTTGATCTCTCCTGCGGATTCTTTTCTTTCTTCCGGTCCGCATGTTCTGTTTCGCGGGCAGCTTTTCTATTCCTTACCGCTGCTCCTCTTCCCTGCTGTCTGATCTATATGCACATATGCCATAGTGGAGCATACGGATATGGCGTTTGTAATACTCAGAAGCTTCCTCTTTCTTCTCCCCGTCACGGAAAAAGCGCTTGAGCGACATCATAAATACAACCATATGCATTTCGATCAGCTCATTTAAAGCCTCCCTGCTGATCGGCTCTTTGTCCTGATCGATATTTTCATATAATAGCTTCATAAAGCTCTGATTCTCCCGGCATACCTGCGGGTCATACTCCGGATCACCCCTGAAAATATCCATGAACTTTGCGCTCTTGATCAGATTCTGAAAAATATTGATCAGACCTGCCCGCTCCATAAGATCCAGTCCGCGGTCGAACACATTCTCAAGCATATCCCAAAGGTCGCCTCCGTTTTCCCGGAGCCGCTCGATATAGTTGTTAAAATGCTGTTCTGCCTGGGCGTAGATCAGCCACTTCAACAGATCCTGCTTATCTTCAAAATATGTATAAAAACTTCCTCTTGATATATTCGCGTCGTGAACGATCCGGTTGATCGACGCCTCCTCCAGAGGCACTCTTATAAACTCCTTTGCCGCTGCGATTCGAATTGCTTCAATTTTCTCTTTCGGAAGCCGCAGAAACCGCTCGGTCGGCATAATTCCATCTCCCTTCTGTCGAAATCACAAAACGTATTTCTGACATTTCCCTTCTTTTGTAAAAGTGACAACCTGTCAACATTATAGTGACACCCTGTCATTCTGTCAATATCTGTTTTTCCAGTTTATAATGATTTTATATTTTCGTAAGGTTTGCAAAATTTCTGTATAGAAACTCCTGCCTCCGGTCCGATCCCGTCTGTGATTTCCGCTGTTTTGCTCAGCCTACCATGCCCATGTTTCAGAATTGTTTTCCGATTGTTGCAGTTTCATGAATCCTGCAGATTTTGCCGGAAATATCGGATTGTACAGGAATAAATACCAATTCATAGCATGTTTGTAGGAATTGCTTCTTGCATATTTTTCTCAATACATGTATAATATCATTGAATCACCTAGTAAGTAACTAGGTTTAGTCCCGGCAGACGGAACGTATCCCGGAGATCAGCTCCGGTGCCGGTTCATATCTGTCCGGAAATTGCTGAAACTTACATTTTTACCTTATATAAAATACATGGAGGAATCCGATATGTCAGAACTATTATTAAATGTAAAAAATCTCTCCGTGGATGTGGAAGAGAAATCCATTCTTCACGGGATCAACTTAACGATCAACAAAGGCGAGACCCACGTACTCATGGGACCGAACGGTGCCGGAAAATCCACACTCGGCTGCACCCTGATGGGGAACCCGAACTATCATGTGACAGACGGTGAGATCTTCTTCGGAGGCGAGAACATCACGAAAGAAGCCGCTGACAAGCGTGCAAAGCTCGGTATGTTCCTCTCCTTCCAGAACCCGCTTGAGGTTCCGGGGATCTCCCTCTCCAACTTTATCCGCAGCGCCCTCTCCGCGAGGACCGGAAAGAACATCCGTATCTGGGATTTCAATAAAGAACTCCAGAAAGCCATGGAGGTTCTCGACATGGATCCGTCCTACGGCTTCCGTGATCTGAATGTCGGCTTCTCCGGCGGTGAGAAAAAGAAAGCGGAGATCCTGCAGCTTCTCCTCTTAAATCCGTCCCTGGCGATCCTCGACGAGACAGACTCCGGTCTCGATGTCGACGCGGTCCGCACCGTTTCCAAGGGAATCGAGGAGTACCAGAAGAGCAAGGACGGCGCGCTCCTCATCATCACCCACAGCACAAGGATCCTGGAGTCTCTCCATGTGGACAAGACCCATGTTCTCGTAGACGGCCGCCTGGTTGCCGAGGGCGATGGTTCTCTCGTCGATGAGATCAATGAGAACGGCTTCGAGCAGTTTATCGCTTCCGCAAATGAGAAGGGAGAGAACGATTAATGAAGGAAAAGACGTATGTTGAGGACGTTGACCGCAACATGTACGACTTCCGCAATGACGAGAAGGACGCTTACCGTATTAAAAACGGTCTCACCGAGGACATTGTGGAAAAGATCTCCGAAGAAAAACATGATCCGGAGTGGATGCATGATTTCCGGTTGAACTCCTTAAAAATATATCATGAAATGAAGGTTCCGGACTGGGGCCCGTCCATCGAAGGGTTGAACATGGACAACATCGCCACCTATGTCCGCGCAAATACAAAGATGAAGGGGAACTGGTCCGAGGTCCCGGAAGAGATCAAGGACACCTTCGAAAAGCTTGGGATCCCGCAGGCGGAGCGCACCTCCCTCGCCGGTGTAGGTGCCCAGTATGACTCCGAGCTCGTCTACCACAATGTCCGCAAGGAGGTTGAGGAGCAGGGCGTTATCTATACCGATATGGAAAGTGCCCTGACCGGCAAATATGCCGATATGGTAAAGGACCACTTTATGAAGCTCGTGACACCCCATGACCATAAATTCGCAGCCCTGCATGGCGCTGTCTGGTCCGGCGGTTCCTTCGTCTATGTTCCGAAGGGAGTTTCCGTCGAGATCCCGCTGCAGTCCTACTTCCGTTTAAACGCCGCAGGTGCCGGACAGTTTGAGCACACTCTGATCATCGTCGATGAGGGCGCGTCCTTACACTTCATCGAGGGATGTTCCGCACCGAAGTACAACGTGGCAAACCTCCACGCCGGCTGTGTCGAGCTTTACATCGGAAAAAACGCAAAGCTCCGCTACTCTACGATCGAGAACTGGTCGAAAAATATGTACAATTTAAACACAAAGCGGGCGAAGGTCGAGGAAGGCGGAGTCATCGAGTGGGTATCCGGTTCCTTCGGTTCCCATGTTTCCTACCTCTACCCGATGAGCGTGTTGAACGGCGAGGGCGCACGATCCGAGTTCACCGGAATCACATTCGCCGGTAAGGGACAGAACCTCGATACCGGATGTAAGGTCGTTCACAACGCACCGAAAACTTCTTCCTATGTAAATACGAGATCGATCTCCAAGGACGGCGGAATCAGCACCTTCCGGAGCTCCGTTGTCGTATCCGCGAAGGCAAAGGGCAGCAAATCCGCTGTCTCCTGCCAGTCCCTGATGCTCGACGATATCTCCCGTTCCGACACGATCCCGGCGATGGATATCCGCACGAAGGACGCCGATGTCGGACACGAGGCAAAGATTGGCCGTATCAGCGATGACGCCGTCTTCTATCTGATGTCCCGCGGTATCTCCGAGGAGGACGCGAGAGCCCTGATCGTCAGCGGCTTCGCCGATAATGTCTCGAAGGAGCTTCCGCTTGAATACGCGGTGGAGATGAACAATCTGATCCATCTGGAAATGAAAGGAAGTATTGGATGATGGAGAACATGAAGATCAACCAGCTCCCTTCAAAGACATGGAACTGGCTGAAAATGAATGAGACTGCGGTCTCCGGGATTTCTGTCTCCGGAGCGCATGAAGGAAACCTTGAGATCCCGGAAGGGATCAAAAAAACTGTCTGCCCGGCCGGTCTTCCGGACCGTTTTAAGGATGTCGCTGGCGGCATGGGATCCGATATGGATATGCTGGTAAAGGAAAGTTCCGCGGGTGCAGTACTGCTCTCTGCTGACAGCGATGTCTCCGGGAAACCGGCGCGGATCAGATTTGCCTACGGTGCTTCTGAGCACAGCCTGAACACCTTTGGAATTCTGGCAAAAGAAGGAAGCAATATGACCGTTATCATGGATATGGCAGCTGAACGAAACGGCGCTCCTGATGGGACCGACACCACGGCCGGAGAAAATCCTGCCGCCGTCTCCCAGTCTGAACACACCGGGCTTTCCGCCGTGCAGACAAAATTGATTCTGGAAAAAGACGCGAAGGTGACTCTTGTCCAGATCATCCGCACCAAAAACGCAAAGACCGTTTTGAATGATATCGGGGCGAAGGTTGCTGACGGCGCGAAGCTCTCTGTGATCCACTTATTCCTTGGCGGCGATAAGGTCTACAACGGCTGTAGGGCTGAACTTATCGGCAAAAAGAGTAATTTTACAGCAGACATTGCCTACACAGTTGCCGATGGCTGCGTGCTCGATATGAACTACGTGGCACTCCACGAGGGAAAGAAATCCGTCAGTGAGATCAGGACCGACGGCGTGCTCCATGAAAACGCGAGAAAGCTGTTCCGCGGAACCATCGACTTTAAGAAGGGTGCTGCGGGGGCTGTCGGAAATGAGAAAGAGGATGTTCTTCTTCTCGACGACGATGTGGTCAACCAGACGATCCCGCTGATTCTCTGCGCCGAGGAGGATGTGGAAGGAAACCATGGTGCCACTATCGGAAAGCTGGATGAGGACCTTGTATTCTATCTGGAAAGCCGCGGCATGGCTCTCGCCGAGATCTACAAAATGATGGCGAAAGCAAGGATCGACGCGGTTCTCCGTTTCGTACCTGATGAGAAGACGAAGGCAGACGTTGCCTCCTACTTAGAAAGCGAGGGTTCCAATGGATGTAAATAAAATCCGGGAAGATTTCCCGCTGTTAAAAAACCGTGATATTATCTACCTGGACAATGCGGCGACTTCCCAGAAGCCCGCATGTGTTCTGGATGCGGAAAAGCGGTTTTATGAGAAATATAACGCAAACCCGTTCCGCGGTCTCTACGAGTTAAGTGAAGAGGCGACGGAATGTTATGAGGACGCGAGAAAGACGGTCGCTGACTTCCTTCACGCGTCATGTCCGGAGGAGATCGTGTTTACGAGAAACGCCACAGAGAGCCTGAATCTTGCGGCCTACACCCTCTCTGAGTACCTGTTAAAGCCGGGCGATGAGATCATTGTCAGCATCATGGAGCATCACAGCAACATTCTTCCGTGGCAGCAGGCCGCAAAGCGTTACGGCGCGACGGTAAAATATTTAGAATGCGACATGGACGGAACGATCCCGGCTGAGCGTCTGGAGAGCATGATCACGGACCACACGAAGATCGCCGCGATCACGCAGATCTCCAATGTTCTCGGATGCAGGAATGATTTAAAGACATTCGCTGAGATCTGCCACCGCCACGGTGTGATCCTGGTCGGTGATGGTGCCCAGAGTGTTCCGCATATCGCTGTTGACGTGCAGGATCTGGGTGTGGATTTTCTTTCTTTCTCCGGTCACAAAATGCTGGCTCCAATGGGAATCGGCGCTCTTTACGGAAAGAAAGAGCTTCTTGAGAAGCTTCCACCCTTCCTCACCGGCGGCGAGATGATCGAATCTGTCACAAGAGAGGGCGCTGTCTGGGCAGAGGTTCCGCATAAGTTCGAGGCGGGAACCGTCAATGCCGGAGGCGCTTACGCGCTGGCTGAGGCAGTCCGCTACATGAAAAATATCGGTTTCGACGCAATCGAGGCACAGGAGAACAGGCTCACGAGAATCGCCTACGAGGGCATGATGAATATTCCCGGAATCCGTGTTCTCGGGAGCAGCGATCCGGACAACCATCACGGAATCCTGTCCTTCGCTGTGGATGGCGTCCACCCCCATGATGTGGCAGAGATCTTAAACGCTGACAATATCTGTGTCCGCGCCGGTCACCACTGCGCACAGCCGCTGTTACAGTACCTTGGAACCGCCTCCACGACACGTGTGAGCCTTGCCTTTTACAACACCGAGAAGGAGATCCGCGCGTTCCTTGAGAGCCTCGCCGGATTAAGGAGAAAAATGGGATATGAGTAATACATTTTATAATGAAATTTTAATTGAACACAATCTTCATCCGACTCACAAGCATGAGCTGCCGGACGCAAACCTCGTCTTAGAGGGCGTAAACCCGAGCTGCGGTGATGATATCTGGCTGAAATTAAAGGTCGAGAACGATGAGATCGTCGACGGAGCTTTCGTCGGAGACGGCTGCGCAATCTCCCAGGCCTCCGCGGATATGATGTTAGATTTGATCATCGGAAAGAAAAAGGATGAGGCGCTGCGCCTCGCAAACCTGTTTCTTGAGATGATCAAAGGAACTGCAAAGGGCGATGAGCTGGAACCTCTGGAGGAAGCTTCCATCTTACAGGATGTGTCCCATATGCCGGCGCGGGTCAAGTGCGCGGTGCTGGGATGGCATACGATGGAGGAGATGTTTAAGAAGGCAGCTGAAGGGAAGATTATACCTGGAATGTCGGTGACGACGGAAAATAAATAAAGACTTGAATTCAATTTCCGAATATGCTACACTATAAATACAAAAGGGAAAGTCAGATACATGTGGCCTACCCTTCATAGTTTAGTTTGTTACATTGTAACAGCCGTCACTATTGCAGTAGTGGCGGCTATTTTCTTTTCCCGAAGATTGTGTAACACAATCCAACGAGAGCGACAATGAAGATACCTATCTGGATTAAATCCGAATATGTAACGTACATTGGCATTTCTACGTTCCACTCCGGTCGTTGCTGGACGAGTGCCACCGGCACTCAGCAACCTCCTTTCTTTCGTCTGGAGGGTTAGTCCCTCCGAAACCGGAGGGCAGGCCGCCTTTCATGTATTCTGCTTTCCCACATCACTATTATATATTACGAACATTTGTTCGTCAATATTTTTTCTTAGCTACTATGTGCACCAGCGCCTCGATCGGCCTCCTCAACGACGTCACGACCATGATCCCCGCCGCAAGCGCGATCGCAAGTCCGATCGCCGCCTGCCCCTTTACGATAAACTGCGGCATGTCGCGCCGGAGAGCCGCGTCCATCGCATAGTACAGGGAACCTCCCGGGATCAGCGGGATGACCGTCGGCATCAGGACCGTCGTTGCCGGTGTCTTTAAGATCCTCGCCCAGATCTCCGAGTAGATCGTGATCAGGATCGCCACAACGAAAAATCCCAGATATTCATTATTCACAAAATGTAAAAATACAAGATACACTGCCCAGAAAACTGCCCCGCCGATCGCCGGGATCAAGACTCTGCGCCCGCGGATGTTGTAAATGATCGCAAATCCGAACGACCCGAAAAACGATGCGATGATTGAAAGAACATCCTGACTCATAACATCCCTCCAAGAAGTATTTTAGAAAGAATAAACCCGGCTGCCACACAGATGGCTGTGATCATCGCCTCCGAAAAATGCAGAAGTCCGCTGATCATGTCCCCGCTGATGAAATCCCGGAATGAGTTCGTCATCAGGACTCCCGGGATCAGGAGCATGATATTCCCGATCATGATCATCTCGACATGCTGTCCGATCCCGAGATAGCAGACAAGAATACATGCCATACCTGAGATCAGAGAGCAGAGGATATTGGAGAAGATTGCCTTCAGCTTGATCGCGGAGAGCGCATATAAGGTCACGCGGATCAGCGCCCCGACAAACAGGGACGCAAATCCATCCCACAGATTTCCTCCAAAGAAAATGGCAAACGCCCCGGCTGTCATTGCATAGATCCCGCACTGCACCGCCGGGGAATATGTCGGTCCCTTTAAGATCTTTTCATATTCCTGATCGATCACCGCAAACGACGGCTGCGTCGCGCAGATCCGCCTCGAAAGGTCATTCAGCCGGTCCAGCTTCCACATATCCGTCCCGTAACTTAAAATTCTTCGCGTCTGCGTGATCCACTTCCGCTCCTTCGTCTCCAGCGTCACGATGATACACGACGCGATCGAGAAAATATGGCTTTGCCGGATCCCGTAGGCATTGCAGATCCTCCGGATCGTATCCTCCACACGGCTGATCTCCGCCCCGCTCACGAGGAGCTGCTCCCCGATATTGATCGCGCAGGTCAGGACTTCTTCGCTTGTCATCTCTTCATTCTTTTCAGTTGTCACCTTTTTTCCCCTTTTCCTCTGCTTCGGCGGCCATCGCGCGCTGATAATGCTTTAACGCGTCCCGATAGGCAACGATCAGCGCTTTCCAGGAAGAACCATGATATCGGCGCTGGATCGCCTCCTCGATCACCTTCGCATCCGTTTCCAGGTGCTTATGCAGAAAAAGCTTTCGTATAAAATCATTTGTCAGCTCCAGCGTTCTCGAACAGTCTGTCTGTATGATCTCTCCTGTTGATGGGATCACCTCAAACGCGATAAAAAAGCTTCCATACACCTTTGTGATCGCGTTATCCACATTCGTTCTTGATTCTCCTACAATATAATATGTCTCCTCACCGGTTTCAGCCATTCTGCTCTCCTCTTTTCATCAGCTCGCGCGCGGCTGGGTTCAGTCACGCTCTCATTTCCAATACTTGTCCCACCATATTTCAGCATCATAATATAGGAAATCCATTCTGTCAATCCCTGTACGAATTCCAGTACATCTGCGGCCACTACTATATTGTACGGAGTTTTCAGTTCAGAAAATTCCTGCCCATAAAAAGTAATCACATCTGCTCTCTCGTCCGGACCGGCGGCATTAAAATGTCGCCATATTCATGAAAATATGCAACAGCTATTCCAAGTAGGTATTTTCGGCACCGAAAATACCATAATATAATGTCCTGGATGCGGATTTTGCCGATTTAGGATGCGAAGCATCGGCAAAATCCCGTTACTGTTTACGCAAAGCGTAAGCAGTAACGCCGGGGTTGTCGGTGACAACTGAAGGGAAATAGTACTTGAATTCACTTTTCGAATATGATAGACTATAGATACAAAAAGGGAAAGTCAGATACACACGGCCTACCCTTTATAACTAGCTTGTTACAATGTAACAGCCGTCACTATTGGGGTAGTGGCGGCTATTTTCTTTTCCCGAAAATTGTGTAACACAATCCTACGAGAGCTACAATGAAGATACCTATCTGGATCAAGTCCGAATATGTAACATACATTGGCATCGCCCTCCTTTCTTTCGTCCGGAGGGGGAAGCCCCTCCTTTTATGGAGGGCAGGCCGCCTTTTATGTATTCTGCTTTCCCATAAATTCATTATATATTGCAAACATTTGTTCGTCAATATTTTTTCTTAGCTACTATGTGCACCAGCGCCTCGATC
>OWJA01000878.1_pt1 | contig 14241 bp, 9 predicted proteins | sample 1732901 | NCBI WGS metagenome assembly OWJA01 (sample SAMN05065766, study PRJEB22554) | human gut metagenome | biome: ENVO:2100002; feature: ENVO:00000062; material: ENVO:00002003 | host: Homo sapiens | place: USA | reverse complement strand
GATCGTCGGCAGCGTCAGATGTGTATAAGAGACAGTCTCCGTACTCACCCGCATGGATGAAGCCGCCAACATGATCGATATGGAACGGGTGGACATCAGTGTACTGGTAGGAAACATTATCAATGAAGTGTCACTGGAACTGGACGAAAAGCATATAACAGTAATCAACTCCCTGAAAAAGAGCATACAAATCAAAGGTAATTACTCACTGCTCTATTCCATCTTCCGCAACCTGATGGACAATGCCATTGCATACGCCGGAACCAATATTCAAATAAATATCAACTGTTTCCGCGAAGATGAGAAATTCTACTATTTCAGCTTTGCCGACACAGGTATAGGAGTATCTCCCGAACATCTGAACCGCCTCTTCGAACGCTTCTACCGGGTAGACAAAGGCCGCTCACGCAAACTGGGCGGAACAGGGTTGGGACTGGCTATCGTGAAGAACGCCGTCATCATCCACGGCGGCAACATCTCCGCCAAAAACAATCAGGGTGGCGGATTGGAATTTGTATTTACGTTGGCTAAGGAAAAATAAGGTTCTTAGTCAAATTCCGTGTTACTTAATTTAGGCTAAAGCCCCTTACACATTGGTCTTTCAATGAGATTTGCCAACACGAAACTTGACGAAGAACCATAAAGAAACAAGAATTACAACTCTATTTTAGCTCAAAAGGAACTCTGGACTTGACATCTGTAGCAGAAGATGCTATGACTGCCTCGAACTTACCCGCCTCTGACACCCACTGATGACGGGTGTCATCAAAGAATTTCAAAGCATCTTCATTGACAGTAAAAGTAATCTCCTTTGTCTCACCCGGAGCCAGCCTCACTTTACTGAATCCTTTCAGTTCCTTTACAGGACGAGGCAAAGATGATTTCAAGTCACTGATATACAATTGTACTACTTCGCTCCCCTCACGACTACCTGTATTTGTTACCGGTACAATAATAGTAAGCGTTTCATCCGCTCCCATTACCTTCTTATCAGCTACAGCCTTTCCATATTTAAAAGTAGTATAACTCAAACCATGTCCGAAAGGAAACAAAGGTTTTGTTTTCTGTTTATCCGCCCAACGATAGCCTACGAAAATTCCTTCATTATATTTCTCATCCACAATATTACTGCCATCCGCTCTAAGAACACCCGGATAATCGCCTAATTTATGAGCACCTACATCCTCCAGAGCAGCAGGGAAAGTAAACGGCAATTTCCCCGACGGGTTCACATCACCTGCCAAAATTGCCGCTATCGCACTGCCGGCTTCCGAACCTAAGTACCATGCCTGAAGCACAGCCGGAACATCCTTGATCCACGGCATAGATACTGCATTACCCGAGATATTGACGACAACCAGATTTTTGTTAGCCTGTGCCAAAGCTTTTATCACCTCGTCTTGTCCATAAGGCAGACCAAGTTCCTTGCGGTCTGCATCCTCGCAATCCTGATGCGCACTCTTGTTCAACCCACCGACAAAGATCACATAATCAGCCTCTTTGGCAACTTCCACAGCTTCAGCAATAAGTTCTTCCGGCGAACGGTCGTCTTTCAAGTCCTGACCAGACTTCACACCGTTATACTCACCTGTAGGATCACCCACATATCCACGGGCATAAACAACTTCCGCCCTATTTCCGAATCTAGTTCTGATCCCATCCAACGGAGAAAGCTCATGTTTCACTTTCAGTGAAGAACTACCACCGCCCACTGTCATCATCTTCACAGCATTCTCACCAATCACAGCAATCTTTTTCACCTTATCCAAATCAATAGGCAATACATTGTTATTGTTCTGCAGCAACACAATACCCTCCTCACCGATATGACGGGCGGCAGCAAAATGAGCTTCCGAGCACAAAGCACCCCAAGGACGTTCCCTATCCATTGTTGTACGATAAGCCAGACGAAGAATGCGCCTCACTTTATCATCCAACTCCTTTGTTCCTACTTTGCCTTCCTTTATCAATGTAAGATACGGATGTGCCAGATAGTAGTTATCATAAGCATTGCTTGCCCCATTGGAAAGTCCGTTTGTCCAACTACCGAACTCCATATCCAAGCCATTATGAATAGCTTCTTCCGTGTCGTGGGTACCTCCCCAGTCGGAAACAACCACTCCGTCAAATCCCCATTCACCTTTCAGGATATCATTCAGCAAATATTGGTTATGACAACCGTGCTGACCTTTATACAAGTTGTAAGATCCCATGATGGCCCAAGCCTTCCCCTGCCGGACAGCAGCCTTGAAAGCAGGCAGATAAATTTCATACAAAGCACGGTCATCCACAATAACATTGGTGGTATGGCGGTTCACTTCCTGATTATTCAGCGCATAGTGTTTTACGCAAGCGGCAACGCCATTCTGTTGTACACCCTGTATATAAGGAACTACCATTTGTCCGGCCAGATAAGGGTCTTCACCCATATATTCGAAATTACGCCCGTTCAGCGGAGTACGGTAAATATTCACTCCGGGACCTAACAACACGGACTTATTACGATAACGCGCCTCTTCACCGATACTCTTTCCATAAAGCATAGACATTTCGGGGTTCCATGTTGCCGCCAGACAAGTCAGTGCAGGAAAAGCCACACAAGAATCATTAGACCATCCGGCCTGTTCCCACTCATCCCAAAGCACTTCGGGACGAATACCATGAGGACCGTCTGTCATCCAGAATTCGGGAATTCCCAAACGTGCCACACCCGGTGAGCAAAACTTGGACTGGGCATGTGTCATCGCCACTTTCTCTTCCAAAGTCATACGGTTGAGCGCATCTTCTATTCTTTCCTCTACAGGTTTTGTATTATCCAAATAAACGGGAATCGTTTGTGCCTGAACCGCACTACCCAACAATAGGGCCAACATGCCCGAAATAATCATACTTTTCATGGTCATCCATTTTTTATTTATTAACCCACAAGCCCAGCGAACGGATATAACCCGTTTGCGGCATACAATTTTCACATTTACTATTCTCTATAAACGCCGACATCGCTTTCTTTGCCACCTCCTGATCAGGGCGTGCATCCCGTATCTCTTTGTAAGTAGCGCGAGGTGCTTCAGAGAAAGCAACTACTTGCTCCCAACCTTCCGGCACCTTGATACCCATAAACGAAGAGCCATCTATCTTTTTATACGGCCAGAAAGTGTACCCGATGTTGTTTTCTTCCATCACCTTACAAAAAGCCGCCTGCCATTCATCAGTATTGTGACCGATTTCACCCATATACATCGGCAGGTTCACACTGTCACGGAAATTGATAAGAGTCCGGATAGCTTCCTTTGTAGGATCACCTCCGTAACGATGGCAAGTGTACATCAGTTTATCGTCATAAGCAGCATCCTTGAACGGCTTGAAGTTACCATTCCACTGTGCTCCTCCGATCAGGACAATATGATTGTTATCCACCTCACGAATAGCTTTCAACGCACGCTTGTGCAGAGGTTCCAGCTTTGCGTTCAGTTCTTCCATATTTTCAAAATAGGGAGCGATAGGCTCGTTGATTAACTCATATCCCAATATTACAGGCTCATTCTTATAATAATCGGCAATCTCCTTCCAAATATCACAGAACAACTGTTGACTTACCTCGCTTTCAAACAGCCAGGGATAACCGTAACTGTCATCAATATTATCACCTGTCTGTCCGCCCGGAGCATCGTGCATATCCAGAATCAGGTAAAGATTATTATCACGACACCAGTTCACGACACTGTCCACACGGGCAAATCCGTCCTGCCCCCCTGTCAGCCCCATATAGTCCTCATCAGTGAAGAGTTTATAATGGAAAGGAAGACGAATGGTATTTGCCCCCGTAGAAGCGATAAATTCCACATCCTTGCGGGTGATATAGTTGTCTTTAAACTGTTTCCAAAATTCTGCCACAAAGTCCGGACCTACCATCTGACAAAACATCTCATTGATGAAACGTCCGGAATTAGTTTTATTGAAGCCGAACATATATCCTTCGGGATTCAACCAGTTACCCAGATTCGTACCTTTAATAAATAATTTGCTGCCGTCCGGCTGAATCAAGTCCTGTCCGGACACACGCACGAATGCTTCAGGAGCAGGCGCAATTTCCTGTTGCTGCGCCTGTTTTTGCTGACATGAAGCAAATCCCCCCACAAACAATAATACATAAATTATATATTTCATACCTATTTCTAACGATTAATTTATTACTTCAAAATCAGCGGAAAGTCCTTCCTCACTGTTTGTACCCAACCACAACTTAAATTCTCCGGGCTCCACCACCTTCTTCATATCAATGTTCCAGAAAGCCAATTCACTGACGGGCAATGAGAAAGTTACAGTCTTGGTCTCTCCCGGCTGTAAAGTGACACGCTGGAAACCTTTTAACTCCTTCACCGGACGGGCTACAGAAGCCACCTTATCCTGCACATAGAGCTGGACAACTTCTGTTCCGGCATACTTTCCGGTATTCGTCACATTCACTCTCGCCGTCAATGTAGCATTTGCCGCCAACTTATCAGCCGATAATTCCAACACATCATAGGCAAAAGTAGTATACGACAATCCGTAACCAAAGGGGAACAAAGGACCAAAACCTGCATCCATATAAAAAGAAGTGCAACCCAACGAGGTCTGCCCGGCTTCCAATGGAATATCATCAATCAATGTTTCCTTGCCGCTGGGAGCACGTCCCGTGTGATGATGCGCATAATAAACAGGGACCTGTCCCACCATCTTCGGAAAAGTAACCGGAGTCTTCCCACTCGGAACAACCTTGCCGAACAGTAAATCTGCAATAGCCGGACCACCCATCGTTCCCGGATGAAAGGAATAAAGCACGGCAGCCGATTCATCCACTTCTTTACCAATAGTGAGCGGACGACCTGCCATAACCACCGTCACCAGCGGTTTACCGGCTTTTGCCAACGCTTCAATCAATTCCGATTGCGCTCCACGCAAGTTCAAATCAGCCAAGGAGTGAGCTTCGCCCGACAGAATAGATTCTTCACCGACAAAAGCCAGTACCACATCCGCCCGCCGGGCTGCTGCCACCGCCTTTGCTATACCCGAAGTCTGTTTGTCGCGGCTATAGGCCAATCCCGGTTCATAAATAATCTGAACCTTGTCTCCATACATTTCCCGCAATGCCTTCAGCGGAGTCTGTGTATGTTCCTTTTCACCATCAAACACCCACGTACCCATCTGGTCATGAGGGGCATCCGCCATCGGACCGACTACAGCAACCGTACGCACCATCTCTCCCAAAGGAAGAACCTCGTTATCATTCTTCAATAAGATGACCGACTGCTCTACTGCTTCTTTCGCTTTCGCCAAATGACTTTCCGCATATTTTACTGTTTGATCTGATACCACATAAGGATTATCGAACAACCCTAAGCGGAACTTTAAACGTAAGATATTACGAACTGCATTATCAATAGTAGCTACCGAAACCTTTTTTTCTTTTACCAAAGTCTCCAGATTTTCCATAAAGGAACCGCTTACCATCTCCATATCTATACCTGCATTGACCGACTTTTCAGCCGCTTCCTTCGCATCTTTGCAGAAACCGTGCGCAATCATCTCGGTAGCCGACGCCCAATCCGTCACAACTACGCCGTCATAATTCCATTCTCCACGCAGCACCTCTTTTAATATAAAGGAATTACCGGTAGAAGGCACTCCGTCATTATCATTAAAAGAAGTCATGAACGTGGCACACCCTGCCTTGGCAGCCGCCTCGAAAGGAGGGAAATAGACATTGCGCAATTCACGTTCCGGTATGAATGTCGAATTATAATCCTTGCCACCTTCAGCGGCACCATAACCCACAAAATGCTTGGCACATGCCGCTATGGCTGTCGGATCGTCCAAAGAATCCCCCTGAAACCCCTTAACCATCGCCGCTCCCATCACAGCAGACAGATAAGGATCTTCGCCACAACTTTCCGCCATACGTCCCCATCGCGGATCACGGGAAATATCAATCATCGGAGCAAAAGTCCAGCGAATACCATCGGCAGATGCCTCAACAGCGGCTATGCGGGCTCCATCCTCTGCAATTCGGGGATTAAAGGTTGCCGCTTGTCCCAATGGAATAGGAAATATAGTTTTGTATCCATGAATCACATCACGCGACATCAGGACAGGAATCCCCAACCGGGATTCCTTCACAGCTATTTCCTGCACTTTATTCACCAATTCAGGGTCAGTCAGATTCAACAGAGAACCCACTTTCCCTTCTTTTATCACCCCGGCTATCTGATCAATGCTTCCATTCGGACTCAACTGATTCATCTGCCCTATTTTTTCCTGCAAAGTCATCTTACCCAGCAGTTCCTCGACCTTATTATCTATGTCCCTATCCTTCTCACTACCTGCTTGCGGTGTGCAGGCAAAGAAAGAAAGCATAAGCAAACAGGCAGAAGACAGTTTGAAATGTTTCATCATATGTTATTCTTCTAATTTGATTATGCCTTGCTCATATCGCGTCAAAGGCGTGGCACAAGCAAGGCATTCTAAGGAAATATACTTATTAAATTAGTATGGATTCTGCGTAATCGAGCCTTGTGCAGCTTCTATTTCACTCTGAGGAATAGGAATGTATTTCTTGTTTTCTGTCCAGTCAACACGTTCCGGGATAGCCTGTCCACCCCAAGTATTTTCACCTTCCCACTGATTCTTGTCAAAATTATAGGTACGCTTAGTCCGTAGAACCACACCGGCTCCGGCTTTGAGTACGGTAGCAGCCTTCCCGGAGCGGACAAGGTCGAAATAACGTTTTCCCTCACCCACAAATTCAAGTCGACGTTCATTAATGATATTATCCACGGTAACAGGGATAGAAGCTACACCGGCACGCTCACGGACAAGATCGAAATAATCTTGCGCAAGACCGTCACCCGTAGCCAAAGCCAGTTCAGCCGCATTGAGCAATGTCTCGGCATAACGGTAAAGATGAAGATTTTCATCATGGTTCAAACCGGCATCACCTACACTACCTTCCGTATCACCCGGACGGGGCAGATATTTGCGCAGGAAGTAACCGGTGTTCTGATAACGGCCACCATAAGTGACGGTATCCCCTTCAGCGAATTTCGCCCTTGCATATTTATCCAGATTAAGAATGGCAACATCGCGACGACGGTCATTGTCTTCAAAGGCATCATACACTTCTTTAGAAACAGAGCCGAACCCCCAGCCGCTTGTAAATTCAGGAGTATGCCCCTCTGCACATTTGATAGTCAAGCCATCAATACCAATCATTTCAGGATATACAGTACCACCTGTAAAATTGGCATCCCCCCAAGTACGTTTACCTCCTTTAGCTATATAATTTACATCGAATATGATTTCTTCGTTCCATTCCTTATCAAGCGCATAAAGATCATTATAATTTTTAACCAAGTCATACTTGTGCGAATTGATGATTGCTTTCATATATCCCAAAGCCTTTCCGTAACGGGACTGGTCTTTCTGGTACATCACATAATCAGCGTAAATCATGGAAGCAGCAGCTTGCGTCATACGTCCGGCCCATTCGTCGGGTTGTTTCATCGGAAGTACTTCACTGTCCAACACGCTCTCCAAATCGACAACCACCTTTTCATAAACCTGATCTACAGTTAATTGATCTGCCAGATAAGGAAGGCTGGTCAAATTCTCTTCATAAAAAGGAATATTGCCCCATGTTTTCCAGAGAACGAGATAATACCAGGCACGCATCGCACGGCCTTCGGCTATAAAAAGAGCCTTTTTATCATCGGATAGATCGGAATCCTTCGCATTATCAATCAACCGGATAGACCGATTGATACCTGAATAACTTGTTGTCCACGCTCCATCGATATTATTACGGGGATCGGACTTGTACTGGGAAATCAGGTGAATCTGTGACTGGTCGGATGTGTTGCCGCCACCGACATACATATCATCAGCCATAGCGTCCCATACCAAGCTCAAGGGTGCCCATCCACCAAAGTAGTCATACCATTGCATCGGATCGTAAGCAGCCACTGCTGACTCCATCATTCGGGATTCTGTAGTATAATATCCGTCAATGGGCAAGCTGCTTGAAGGCTCAACTGACAGGAAGTCGTCACCGCAAGATGCTGTACCCAGCATCAAAGCCAGAGCGGCGAAACTATATAATGTAAACTTTTTCATATCTGTATGCTTTATATTCATTAAAAATTAAGATTAACACCTACGGTAAAGGTACGCGCCTGAGGATAGTAACCACGGTCGATACCATTGGAACGTTCGTCACCATTGAGTTCCGGATCAAGACCTTTATAAGAAGTCATTGTCAGCAGGTTCTCGGCAGCCACATAGAAACGAAGCTTCTGAATAAAGATCTTCTGAGTCAGGTAGGACGGCAATGTATAACCCAACTGAATGTTCTTGATACGTGCGTAAGAACCATTATGGACATAAAGATCAGAAACACGCCAGTTATCATTGTTGTTTGCCCAAGAAAAACGAGGCATTGTATTGGAAGTTCCTTCACCATGCCAACGATTCATAAACTCTGCGGGAAGATTCACATAGCGGCAGTCCAGACGACGGGTTACGTCCATGATTTCCTGCCCCATAGCACCTGACAGCAACATGCTGAAGTCGATATTTTTCCAGGAAGCATTGAGGTTCAAACCGAATGTCCAATCAGGAGTTCCCTTACCAATCATTGTCTTATCCTTATCATTGATCTCTCCGTTCTTGTCAAAGTCTACAAAGATTACGTCACCCGGCACTGCGTTGGGCTGCAGCTTCTGCCCTTTATCATTCACATAAGCATCAATCTGCTCCTTGTTCTGGAAGATACCGTTTGTTTTATAACCATAGAAATAAGGATAAGGCATTCCGTTTTCCGCACGGGATACGTTACCAATCTGGTGCACATTGTCATACATCTCAAAGCCATCGGCATTCCCCAGATTAATCAATTCATTTTTCAGATAGCTGGCATTAGCGGATATTCCGAAGTTCCAGTCACCTTTATTGAACTTATACCCCAGCTCCAATTCAACTCCCTCATTCTTCATCGAACCAACGTTGCCCCAAGGCTTGGACTCACCCAAGTAAGAAGGAATACTCATTTCCTTCAGCATGCCATTCGTCTTCTTGTAGAAATAATCCACCGTGAAAGTCAAAGCATTGTTGAAGAAGCCGAAATCCAGACCGGCATCATATTGTTCCGATTCTTCCCATTTCAAGTCCTTATTGGGAGTACCGGACGGCTTACTACCCATGACGATGCTCTGGTATCCCGGAGTGCCGAACACATAGTTGTTGCCGATAGCTACATTGGCCATATAACGGAAAGCTCCGATATTTTCGTTACCGTTCTTACCCCAAGAGAGGCGCAGTTTTGTATTAGTCAACCAAGATGGACGTTGATCCATCCACTTTTCATTTGTTATGTTCCATCCTAAAGATACGGAAGGGAAGGTAGCCCATTTGTTATTAGGACCGAAGTTAGACGAACCGTCACGACGCACAGTAACCTGTAACATATAGCGTTCATCATAGTTATAGCTCAAACGACCGAAGTAGGAAGCCAACGTTGTCGGGTCAAATGCCCCACCGGTAGCATTACGTTTACCTGCAGACTGCAAACCGGTTGTGAAATCCAAGTTTGCCTTGTCCCCAATATATTCAATCATATCCATTGCATCGCCCTTTAATCCGCGTCCTGTATACTTCTTGGCCGACTGCCCCAACACAACCGCAAAAGAATGAACACCAAACGTTTTGTCATACGTCAACACATTCTCAATCTGCCACGTATAGCCACGATTCATTTCAGACCACACTTTCGATTTGTCATTCGTAGCATTTTTATTCAGATAGTGAGGATGATTCCATCCGTCTTTTCCCCAGAATGCGAGGTCGGAACCCCAAGAGAATTTATATTTCAAATGATCCCAAACACTTAGTTCGGCAGCCAAAGTAGCGATAATCTTATCAGAATTATTCTTTTCATAGGGTAAGGAAAGTCTTGCAAGCGGATTAGCAAGTTCATTGAAATCACTGCTCGGCATGGAAAGCAACTGTCCGCTACGTTTGTCGTAGATAGGGTCACCATAAGTATTCCGGTCATAATTCTGAAGTTCGCTTTCATCTTTAGCGTAAACGGACATGGTAGGATCCATGAACAAAGCGTCGCCGAGCGGAGATCCGGTCAGACTGCCGGCAGTGACACCCACACTATTCACACGAGAATAAGCTATGTTCATAGAGAATGTCATCTTTTTCAGCCAATTACGTTGTTCCGATTCGTCAAACAGCGTATACATTGTGTTGCTACGCAGTGACAGACGTTGGTAGTTGGAAGCATCGTAATTTCCCCCAATGATACCGTCCTGATCATAATATCCTAATGAAAAATAGTAATTTACCTTCTCGGAAGCACCGCTGATACTTAACTGGTGATTCTGGACCGGAGCATTATCATAGAACAAGGCGTCCTGCCAATTGGTACCCGAACCTAAAGAAGCAACCTGTTCGTAACGGGGAGCCTCGCCTGCATAATCGGCAGCCTCATTCATCAATGTAGCATATTGGGTAGCATTCAGCATATCCCGCTTCTTCCATGCACTTTGCCATCCATAAGAGAAGTCATAACTCACTTTAGTTTTGCCGATACTACCTTTCTTTGTAGTAACGAGAACAACACCATTTGCCGCACGAGCCCCATAAACGGCTCCGGAAGCTGCATCTTTCAATACTTCGATACTGGCAATATCAGCAGGATTGATATTATCAATACCACCGTCTACCGGCATACCATCAATAATGTAAAGCGGGTCGGAGTTGTTGATAGTACCAATACCACGCACACGTACTCTTGAGCTCGCTCCCGGCTGACCATTGAGGGTAGTAACTTGAACACCGGCTGCCAGACCTTTCAACGCATTGTCCACACGTGTGGGAGATGTTCTGCTCAAATCTTCGGAAGAGACCTTGGCAATAGAGGCCGTTACCACACTCTTCTTCTGAGTACCATAACCAATCACTACTATTTCATCCAAAGTTTTCGTATCTTCCCGTAAAATAATGTTGAGCGGAGCGATAGTAGCTTTCACAATTTGCGGAAGATAACCTACGTAGGTTATTTCAATCTCTACCCCCTCTTCTACATTGGAGAGAGAAAAAGCACCATCAAGATTAGTAATAGTACCGTTATTAGTACCTTTTACCAATACACTCGCACCGATAATGGGCTCACCGGTTACATCTTTTACTACTCCTTTCACAGTCTGCTGCTGGGCAAACATACCGACAGAAAAGAAAAACAGCAAGCATCCGACAGATAACATATATCTGAACGCTTGCGTCTTTTTTAAATCATTTCTCATAACACAAAATATTAAAGTTAACACTCAAATTTCTTATGACTTTTGTCAACGCAAAGATAAAACAAGTGCATATAGCCTGTATGAGCAGGTAAAGCGCAAAAGTAAACCACCGTTTTTGATAAAAATCTAATTATTAACATATTACTATAAAAAGAAGAGAGCAAAAAGTAAACTTTAATAAATAAAACGGGAAGAGGTATTCATCATCAAACGATTATATAACCTAACTTTTTCCTAAAGAACATCCGCCATATTTAAAAGGATTGACTTATATTTGTACGTCTAACCAAATATAGTACAATGAAACATCTGCTTACCTTATTACTTTTATTTACTTCTACCTTTTTGTCTGCTGACTCCCATAGTATGGAAATTGAGTCTCTTCTATCAAAATTAGATTCTTTAATCGCGCGAAAGGATGATTTCGTCGCTGCTAAAGAGGCCAAAATAAACCAACTCCATAACCAGGGACGGAATATCCGTACATCAGAAGAACGCTATTGGCTGAACAAGATGTATTACGATGAATATTCCGTTTACAATTCCGATTCCGCCATGATTTATGTAGACCAGAATCTGGACATCGCCGACAAGCTAAATAAAAAAGAATGGAAAGCGGAATGGAAAATCAAGAAGTCTTTTCTTCTGGCTGCTACCGGTTTGTTGAAGGAGGCATTAGATGAATTACGCAATGTTTCGAGCCAATTACTCACCCCTGAACTGAAAGTGGAATATTACGGACAGTTGATGTATCTGTACTCTCATTTCAGACAGTATTCAGGAGATAACAATACAAATATCCGTGAAGGATATTATGAGAAAGAAAAAGCGTATAAAGACTCTATCTATGCCTACATCACTCCTCAAGACCCTTTCTATTTATGGTACAAAGGGTGGAAATTTCTGGGAACCACTGAAACGGAGTCCATAAAGAAAGAACTCTTGAATGAAGTAGAGAGGTCATCCCTGGAAACTCGACGTGATGCAATGAATGCCTATATCCTAGCCTGCCTTTATCAGGATAGCAATCAACAAAACGAGTATTTGAAATATATGATTTATTCGGCAATGGCGGATGTGAAAACAGCAAACAAGGACATTGCTTCGCTGGAAGAGCTGTCAAAAACATTGTATGAACTGAATGATATAGACCGTGCCTATACCTATATTAATTACTGCCTCCAAAACGCCCAACTTTATCGCAACCGGGTACGTGTTATCGGCATTTCGGAAACACAAGACGCCATTCATCGGGCCTATCAGGAAAGAAATATCCGACAGGAAGCCCGTTTGCATACATTCTTGTTTCTGGTCAGTATTCTTTCAATCATTTTATTGATTGCCATTCTCTATATCTATATGCAAATGAAGCGACTGGCATATTCACGCTCCCAACTGAATGAAAGCAATCAGTTGCTGAACAAACATGTGGACGAACTGTCGGAAACCCATCAACTGTTGGAAAAAGCAAACGGCCAGTTACAGTCGTTAAATGAACAGTTGAAAGAAACAAACGCCCAACTTCGCGAATCCAATTATGTAAAGGAAGAATATATAGGTTACGTATTTTCCATCTGTTCCAACTATATCAGCAAGTTGGACGAATTCCGTAAAAGTATTAACAGGAAAATGAAAGCCAAACAATTTGATGACATAAAAGAATTGACAGACTCTCCGATTATGGCACAGAATGAGTTGAAAGAGCTTTACCATAACTTCGACGCCATCTTTCTACATGTCTATCCCAATTTTGTCGAAGACTTCAACGCCCTGCTGCATCCCGACGAGCAGATTTTACTAAAAGATGGAGAATTACTGAATACCGAACTACGCATATATGCGCTGGTACGTCTGGGAATTAACGATAGCGTGAAGATAGCCGAATTCTTACATTGCTCTCCGCAGACGGTCTACAACAACCGACTGAAGACACGCAACAAAGCCATTGTACCGAAAGATGAGTTCGCCAATACAGTGAAAAGTCTGGGCAAAATGCAAGAATGACCACTGTGCATACTTCCTTAAAAAAGGAATATTAAAACACACGAGAATGCAATAGATTGGATCACCGTGCGGAAGATTAACTAAATGCGTAGCATTTTCCTTCAGCGGAATCCTATATTTTACATTTTAGAACGTTTTTCTTTCAACACAAAAGTAATTTACCACTATATGACTCTTTTGGAAAGACAAATCATCGGTATACGGTCTTTTTGCCATTTTCCTTTTATCACCCGGCGAAGACCAACCAGCTCAAAAAAAGTCCCTTTTTATGCCTTCGCAGCTTCCTCACCGAGAAACCAAAGGTTTGTCGGTGAGAAACCAAAGCTATATCAGTAAGAAATGGAGGCTTTACTTACCCCCAAAAGTGCATATTCCTCGCTAAAACATACAAAATAAGCCGGAGTTTCTGCATATTCTTGCATTTGTTTATGCAATTTGTCTTCTGGTTTAATCATGTTGAAGTATTCTTTTTCGATGGAAATCTTAAAAACAGAACATGATCCTCTTTCCAGCTCATCCTTTCCCGAACTTCGCAAATTCACCATTTGAAACTCCGGTAACTGAAAAAAAGATGATTTTTTTGATAAAAATGTATTCGCATCACTATATAAGTGCCAGAGTAAACATGAGATGGCAATAGAATACATTGAAGGATTGGCTCGCAGAGGAGTTGATGTATATACTAATGTAAACGAATTAAGTGAGTGCGTAGAGTTAGATGATGATTTTAGAATTATACTATTTAGAATCGAAGCTTTATATACAGATAAGAAACCATTAGTCGATAATGCTTCAGTAGAAATAAAACGTGCATTTTGGAAAGATTTTCGATGGTTTTCATCTAATAATATGGATTGGGCAGTGGCAGAGTGCCAGCAGTATGGAACAGTTA
>OWJA01000859.1_pt1 | contig 14481 bp, 10 predicted proteins | sample 1732901 | NCBI WGS metagenome assembly OWJA01 (sample SAMN05065766, study PRJEB22554) | human gut metagenome | biome: ENVO:2100002; feature: ENVO:00000062; material: ENVO:00002003 | host: Homo sapiens | place: USA | reverse complement strand
ACGAGATCTGCGCATGTCTCGTGGGCTCGGAGATGTGTATAAGAGACAGTCTCTATCACGGTGATTTTGACGCTGATGCGTGGGAGTAAGAAAACTGAGAGCAGCCAGACGACGGCATAATTCATGACATTTTCCGAAGGACAGGAAATAGTATGAAAACAGTGCCCAGGTTGCTGCACACGGGTAGGAAATTTCCGAACTGAAAATTCCGTACAATACAGCGGTAGCAGTGGATTTTGCTTGATTTAGGAGGAATAGAGAGGATGGATTTGAGGGCGGTCACACTGATCGCGGTATGCGTTGCAGTAACGATTGTTTTAAGATTTCTTCCGTTTGTGATATTCGGCAGGAAGAAGGAGATCCCCGGATACATTACATATTTATCGGGAGTTCTTCCGTATGCGATCATGGGGATGCTGGTGGTGTACTGCTTGAAAAATGTGAGCTTTTTTGCGGGATCTCATGGAATTCCGGAGATTGCAGCTTCCGCAGTGGTTGTCGGGCTGCACGTATGGAAGAGGAATACACTGCTCAGTATTGCGGTAGGAACTGTACTTTATATGTTTTTGATTCAGGCCGTATTTTAGGATAAGAGGAGAAAGCTCTGGAATTGTGATCATGGGTCATGATCAGTCTGCGGTGGTGCTGGAACTGCAATTTAGTATTCTGAATTGAGGGATAATTTCAGACAGAAGGAACAAGATAACGGTATATTACTTGAGATATTAAAAAAATTATGATATGATAGTCTCATCTTACGGAAAGTCTGGCGGATGGCACTGAATGCGGAATTTCGATGAAAATCCTGAAGGATCGAAATGGAGAATGGCAAAAGTGCAGGATCTTTATGACTGGAATGGAGGTCTGGATGAGACGAAGTGACAGAGAATTGAAGGACATGGCTGATATTGTGGCGATCGCGAAACGGGAGACTGTGTGCACCGTTGCGTTCCACGATGAGTCATGTCCTTATTTAATTCCATTGAATTATGGTGCAGAAGTGGAAGAAGGAAAGCTGGTTCTGTATTTTCACGGAGCGAAGGAAGGGACGAAGATCGATAAGATCAGGGAGAATCCTCAGGTTTCATATTGTATTTACGGGAAAAATAGCCTGAAGATCAATTATGACGCAGCCTGCAAGTCGACGACAAGCTTTGAGAGCATCTGCGGAAACGGAACTGCATATTTCGTGGAAGATCTCACATCAAAGAAAAAAGCTCTGGCGAGCCTCATGAATCAGATGAGTCAGAAGAAGGCATTCGAAGAGAACTCGTTCGCAGAGGCAATGGTGAACGCAGTGACGGTCTGGAAGATCGTAACGGAGAATGTCACCGGAAAAAGACATGAATAACATGAGGGACGGGTGTGTGCACGAACGGAAGCTCATGTGGGACAAAGAGGTGAAGAGAGCCGGAAACGTGCCTGCACGGTTCTGATGGATAAGGGAAACATAGAAAGGAGCATATACATATGGGAACAGATTTTAGAAAAGAGATCGGCACGACGATCGATCAGAGACGCGATGAATATACAAAAATCAGTGACGCGATCTGGGGTTTTGCGGAGCCGAGATTTCAGGAGTACGAGTCCACGAAGCTTCAGCAGGAGTTCTTAAAAGCGAGAGGATTTTCCGTCAAGGCAGATCTCGCAGGAGAAGAGACCGCATTTATCGCCGAATGGGGAAGTGGAAAGCCGATCCTCGCATTTTTAGGAGAGTTTGACGCTCTTTCCAGCCTACAGCAGGAGGCAGACTGCACAGAACGTCACCCGATCGCAGGAAAGACAAACGGACATGGCTGTGGTCATCACCTTCTCGGAACAGCGTCGGTAGCGGCTGTTGATGCGTTAAAAACTTATATGGAAGAGAATCACATGAGCGGAACGATCCGTTACTATGGCTGTCCGGCGGAGGAAAATGCGGGTGGAAAGGCATATCTGGTCCGGGATGGATATTTTGATGATTGTGATATCGCGATTACCTGGCATCCATACACAATGAATAAAGTTATGAAGGGCGGATTCCATCTGGCAAACTTCCGGGCATTCTTTACCTTCCACGGAATCTCATCCCATGCGGCGGGGGCGCCGGAGCTTGGACGTTCCGCGCTGGATGCCGTTGAGATCATGGATATCGGTGTGAACTATATGAGAGAGCATATGATCGATGCAGCGAGAGTTCACGGCGCGATCACAAACTCCGGCGGAATCGCTCCGAACGTGATCCCGGCTGAGGCACAGATCCTCTATGCGATCCGTGCACCAAAGGTAACACAGGTCAAGAAGCTTTATGAGCGGATGTGCGATATTGCAAAGGGCGCGGCTCTGATCACAGGCACGACCGTTGATATCAAGCAGGTTGCAGCATATTCCAACCTGATCAATAATGATACACTGGCGGATCTTGTTCAGGAGAATCTGGAGCATGTGGTTCCGATCGGCTATACGGAGGAAGAGCTTGCGTATGCAAAGAAATTCCAGGGTGTGATCACAGAGCTGGATAAAGAAGGAATGAAGGATCAGGCGGCAGTGATCGGAGGAAAAGAGCATAAACAGGAGCTCTTAGAGCAGCCGATGTGGGATCTTATTGTCGATAAAAACAGTGCTTACGGCGGTGGCGGCTCCACGGACGTCGGAGATGTCAGCTGGGTCGTTCCGACAGCACAGGTCTATACCAGCTGTTACGCAGCAGGTACAGCGCTTCATTCCTGGCAGGCTGTTGCACAGGGAAAATCTTCGATTGCTCACAAAGGGATGTTGGCGGCAGCGAAGGTTATGGCGTATGTCGGCGCGGAACTTCTTCTGAATCCGGAATTAATTGAGAAGGCAAAGGCAGACTGGAAGGAAGAGCTTGACGGAGAGACATATCCGAATCCGCTTCCGGCAGATTTAAAACCATCGATCTGGTAATAGGATAGATCAGGCAGTCGGAATGAGAAACATCAAGGGCGATGGTTTTCAGAAGACTGCCTAAAAAATAGGTATAACAAGCTTCTGCTTATGGAAGTGTTGCACATAGTGCCTGTTGATGGAAATGTGTGTGGCAGGAACAAGGATTACACAGGAAGGAGTGGACTGCATGGAAACAAAGAATCAAGATAGAATTTCTGAACTGGTGGAGAAACAGAAGGACACATATACATCTATGGCGGACGAGATCTGGGGATACGCGGAACCGCGTTTTCAGGAATATGAATCTTCGAGGGTACAGCAGGAATACCTTGCGTCTCGCGGATTTTCAATCCGGGCAGATCTTGCCGGTGAGAAGACAGCGTTTATTGCCGAGTGGGGAAGTGGAAAGCCGGTCCTCGCATTTCTTGGTGAGTTTGACGCTCTTTCCAGTCTTCAGCAGGAAGCAGACTGCACGGAGCGTCGTCCGATCGCAGGAAAAACAGATGGACATGGCTGCGGCCACCATCTTCTCGGAACGGCATCTGTGGCGGCTGTCGATGCACTGAAGTCCTATATGGAAGAAAAAGACCTGAAGGGAACGATCCGCTACTATGGCTGTCCGGCGGAGGAGAATGCGGGCGGAAAGGCATATCTGGTCCGGGACGGATATTTCAATGACTGTGATATCGCTATCACCTGGCATCCAAGCACGACGAACAAAACAATGGGAGACGATAAATTTCTTGCCAATTTCCGTGTGTTCTTTACCTTCCATGGAATTTCCTCCCATGCGGCGGGAGCGCCGGAGCTTGGACGTTCTGCGCTGGATGCAGTGGAGATCATGGACATTGGCGTGAATTATATGCGAGAGCATATGATCGACGCAGCGAGAGTTCATGGTGCGATCACGAACACAGGCGGAATTGCTCCGAATGTGATCCCGGCTGAAGCGCAGATCCTTTATGCGATCCGTGCACCAAAGGTAACTCAGGTCAAAAAGCTTTATGAGCGGATGTGTGACATTGCAAAGGGTGCGGCGCTGATCACGGGAACGACTGTGGATATTCGTCAGGTTGCCGCTTATTCCAACGTGATCGGAAATGATGTTCTGGAAGAGGTCATGGACAAAAATCTTGACCATTTTATTCCGATCAGATATACGGAAGAGGAGCTGGCGTACGCGGGAAAATTCAAAGAGGTCGTTACGGAGTTAGACAAAGAGGGCTTAAAGGACATGATCGCTCATGTCGTTGAAAAGGACAAGCGGAAGGAAGTCCTGGATATGCCACTGTTGGATTTTAAACTGGACCGGAGCGAATCATATGGCGGTGGTGGCTCTACCGATGTCGGTGATGTGAGCTGGGTGCTTCCGACGGTGCAGACAAATGTGTGCTGCTATGCGGCAGGAACAGCACTTCATTCCTGGCAGGCTGTTGCTCAGGGAAAGGCAAGTATTGCCCATAAGGGCATGCTGACGGCGGCAAAAGTCATGGCATGCACAGGAGCGGATCTTCTGGAAAATCCGGAACTCATCAAAAAGGCTCATAAGGACTGGTTGGAAGAGCTGGACGGAGAGACGTATCCGAATCCGCTTCCACCGGAAGTAAAACCGGAACTCTGGTAAAAACATAGTCATTTTTTAGATATTTTAGCGTTAGGAAAAAGCTCCAGGAGAATCAGATATGGATTCTCCGGGGGCTTTTTGCATATAGTACAAATTGAATATAATTTCAGTATATTATATCGTATTCGCAAAAATTATATATGATATTCGAATTAAGCATTAGACGATATAAGAATCGGCATTGTATAATATGCTTAAAATCTGAGGACGAAAATAATTATTTCACAACAAAACAGATAAATACAAAAGAAATGGATCGTGCCCTAATGAATGGGGAAAGAAGAAGGGAAAATTAGAACATGCAGGGTATGAGTCTTTGTTCATCGGAAGGAAATAAGATTATTGAAAAAATTGACAAAGCCTTAGAAACATCCAGAATCATGAAGGATGTAGAGTGTTTCAGTCACCTGGACCGCTATACAGGTTCTGAGGATGGAGAGAAAGCGGCAGAACGAATCGCAAAACGAATGGAAGAACTGGGAATCCCGGTAGAGCGGGAAATTTATCAGGTATATAGAAGTCTTCCGGGAGAAGCATCCATACGGATCCAAGGGGATTCTTCGGAAGCAATCGTGCCTCTGACTCCGTATGTGTATAGTGGAACAGCGGAAAATCTGGAAGCTGAACTGGTTTTCGACCGGATCAGCGCAACCGGAGGCTGCAGCCAGAAGGAGCAGAGAGCGAGAATGGCAGAATTTGCCGGAAAGATCGTTCTGACATATGAGAACAGCTTTGCGTTTGCATGTGAGGCAAAACGTGCCGGAGTTTTGGGCGTGATCACAATCTGGCATGCGGATCTGGCACACCATGGAACGCTTGGAGGTGTATGGGGAACACCTGAGCCGGAGGATCTGGCTTTTCATTATCCGAGAATTCCGTTTGTGGAAATCACAAAAAGTGCAGGAAAGGAATTGCAGAAAAAACTGGAAGAAGGTCCACTGACGGCATGCCTTAACGTTGAAATGTGTCAGTCAATCGTTTCCAGTACCATGCCGGTAGCACGTATTCAGGGAAGATCGGATAAGTATGTGTTGGTTTCCGGTCATTATGATTCCTGGTATGAGGGGATAACGGATAATGGCGTTGCCAATGCCGCTATGATGGAGATTGCCAGGGTATTTCAAGAAAATCAGGAACATCTGGAGCGGTCTGTAGTGCTTGCCTGGTGGTCCGGTCATTCAGATGCCCGTTATTCCGGATCGACCTGGTATTATGATCACCATTGGGAAGATCTGAAAGAAAATTGTGTGGCCCACATTAATATGGATATTTGCGGCTGTAAAGGTTCGGATATGGTTGGAATGCGGACATCTATGCTGGAGGGCGAAGCCTTTGACCGAGAGTTTTTAAGGGAGTTTAATGATAAAGAACCGGAGGCACCGACGCCGATGGTACGATTCGCAGATCAGACCTTCTGGGGAGCGGATATTCCGTTTGCTATGATGCCGCAGTTTATAAAACAGGATCATAAAACATTTTCCTGGTGGCATACGAAAGAGGACACCTTTGATAAGGTAGATCCGGAGGTGACACTGCGAGATACAAGAGTCATTGCAAAGTTGACCGCCATTTTCGCTAATTGTGAGAAGCTTCCTGCAGAGATGAGCGGGTTTGTCAGCTTTATGGAAAACGAGCTTCGTTCTATAGAACAGAAGCTTAGTGCGGAATTTGATCTTTCTCCGGTCTGGAGGGCGATCGGCAGCCTGAAGGAAGCGGTTGCAGATCTTGAAAACGCTATGGAGAATCAGAAACATACAGACGATGTCATCATGGAAATAGCGGGAGAATTGGCAAGGATCATGTACACGACATCCAGCCCATATCATCAGGATCCGGCGGTAAAGGGAACGGTGTTTGCCGGACTTGCTATGGCAGAGGGTTTGACAAGGGAAAATACAGAAGCAGATTATTATTTGGCAGTCCAGACAAGATTTGTGCGTCAGAGAAACCGGCTTACAGGACAGATGAACGTAGTTGCGGAGAATTGCCGGAAATGGATCTCTGGATGGGGGAAATAAAGCGAGAAGGAAAAAATTATGTAACAATATAATAACAAGGAGGACATGTGCATGAGAAAAAGGATATATGGAAAACTGACGGCATTGGCATTGGCCGGGGCTATGGTATTGTCGGGCTGCGGACAGAGTGGGGGAAACTCCGGTACATCGACAGCGGATTCAAAGGCGGAGACATCAGCTTCATCCGGTGCGGAAACATCGTCAGAGAAAAAACCAGAGTCCATTGGACGGACAGACATTATTTCGGCGAATAGCAGCGATATCCGGTCTATGGATCCACAGGTGGGGGTGGATTCACCATCTGCAACGCTGAATTTCCATATTTATAATGGTTTGATCAAAATTGATGATAATCGTGAGCCTGTAGGGGATCTGGCAGAGAGTTTTGAGATTGTGGATGACACAAAGTACAAATTTAAACTGCGGAAAGGCGTAAAGTTTCACAATGGAGATGAACTGAAGGCCAGCGATGTGAAATTCAGTTTAGAGCGTGCCAAGACCATGCCAAAAGCAATGTCTAATGCATCAGCCATTGATCATGTTTCTGTTGACGGGGATTACGAGGTGACGATCCATCTTTCAAATCCGTGTCCAGCATTCCTGTATATCCTTAATGATACCAGTATGAAGATCTTATCAGAGAAGGCAGTAACAGAGGCTGGCGATACATATGGAGAAGCTCCGATCGGAACAGGTCCGTTTATGTTTAAAGAGTGGGTTCCGAATGACCACTGGACGTTGGTCCGGTTTGATGACTACTTTGATGGACCTGCTACAGCCACTTCGATTACAACCCGGATCATTCCGGAAGGAAGTGCTCGTACAATCGCACTGGAAACAGGGGAGATTGATGTGATCTTAGCCGTAGATCCGGTGGATGCTGTCAATATTGAGAACTGTAAAGATCTTGTTCTGGAAAGCTGGCCGGCACCTTCTGTAGAGTTTATGGCTATGAACACAACTAAAAAAGGATTGGATGATGTCCGGGTACGTCAGGCGATCAATTATGCCACGAATCGTCAGGAATTCGTAGATACGATTGTAGAAGGTCGCGGTGAAGTAGCCACCTCCGTTGTTGCAAAGACTGTGCCTGGGTGGAATGAGGACGTAAAGCCATATCCTCAGGATCTGGAAAAAGCCAAAGAACTTCTTGCAGAAGCAGGATATGAAAATGGACTGTATCTTAAGATGTACGTATCCGGAGAAGTAAGAAGTCGTGCTGCACAGGTAGTTCAGGCTCAGTTAGCTCAGGTTGGCATTAATGTAGACATCAATGTGTATGAATGGGGAGCATTTCAGGATGCGATCAATGCCGGAGAACATGATCTCCTGATTCTTGGCTGGGTAAATACTACTTGTGATCCGGCATATAGTGTAACTCAGTTATTCCATTCAAGAAACTGTGGAATGAGCGGCAATCGTGCATATCTCAAAGATGATAAGGTAGATGAAATGATCGATGCTGCAGCGGTGGAAACAAATCAAGAAAAACGCCTCCAGATATATAAAGACCTTCAGGTTCGCTTAAATGAGCTTTGTCCGTGGGTACCTCTGTATTACAAATATAGCATGGTAGGAAGAAGAGCAGACCTTAAGGGATTCAAATTTAACAAAAATACGTCCTTCCATTATTTGGGAGATTGCTATTACGAGAAGTAAAAAAAGACGGGGCTGTTACGCTTTGGCGTGATGGCCCCAAAGCTTTTTTGCGGCTTATGATATTGGTGTAAGGGAAAAGAAAAAAAATTAAAAAAATTTAAAAAGTGTTGACAAAGAAGAAAATATATAGTAGAATATTCTTCGTTGAGTGACAGACATCTGAAACTCAGAGAGCGTGCGTCAGTAGCTCAGCTGGATAGAGCATACGGCTACGGACCGTAGTGTCGGGAGTTCGAATCTTCTCTGGCGCGCTGATTAAGGCATCTGCAATTGCAGATGCCTTTTTTCGATTCCATGGGAAATTTCAATGGAACTTTCTGTGAAACTTGTGCAGTGAAAAAGGAAGAAGTTTCTGGAGGAAATCATGAAAAGAAGAACGGAACATTTTACATATGAGCTGCTTCGGGCCAGGCGCCGTTCCATGTCTTTGAAGGTGGAGCTTGACGGAACGATTACGGTGCGTGCTCCTTTCCGGACACCGCCGGAGACTGCGGATTGGTTTGTGGAGAGTCATCGGGATTGGATCGAGGTGAGGCTCCGTGCCGGAGAACAGATCCTTGCAGTGCGTCCGTCCTACACAGAAACGGAACGTCTTGAAGGAAAAAAACGAGCGGAAAACGTGTTAAAAGAACGATGCTGTTATTACGCAGGGCTCATGGGCGTTTCCTATGGATCGATCACGGTCCGGGAGCAAAAGACGCGCTGGGGGAGCTGCAGTGCAAAGGGAAACCTGAATTTTAATTGGAAGCTGGTTCTGATGCCGGAGGAGATTCTGGACTATGTTGTGGTCCATGAGCTTGCCCATCGGCTCCAGATGAACCATAGCACGGAATTCTGGGATGAAGTGGAGAAGATTCTGCCGGACTATCGAAAACGGCGGCAATGGCTGAAGGAAAATGGCCAGAAGTATTGAACGTGCCGGAATGAGGAAGCGCAAAGAGGGAGAGAAACGATGCAGAAAAAGAAAGAAATCTGGATGCTTCAGACAAAACGGGCAGATTTTAACGGGCTTGCGATGCGTCTGGGGGTGAGTCCGGTGGCTGTTCGGATCATGCGAAACCGAGGTCTTTTGGATGAAAGTGAGATGAGAAAGTATCTTTACGGGACACTGGATGATCTTTATGATCCGCGACAGATGAAGGGAATGGAGACCGCTGCGGGGATCATTGAAAAGAAGTTGATAGAAGGGAAAAAAATCCGGATCATCGGCGACTACGATATTGATGGTGTTTGTTCAACATATATTCTTCTCAAGGGCTTTCACCGTGCTGCCGGAAATGGTCAGATTGATTATGAGATACCGGACCGGATCCGGGATGGCTACGGGATCAATGAATCCATCATCCGTCAGGCAGCAGAAGACGGGATCGATACACTTGTGACCTGTGATAATGGAATCGCGGCATTAAAGGAGATCAGCATCGCAAAGCAGCTTGGCATGACGGTTGTGGTGACCGATCATCATGAAGTACCGGTAGATGCTTATGGACAGATTCTGCCGCCGGCAGATGCAGTGGTTGATCCGAAGCAGGACGGGGAGACGTATCCGTACCATGAAATTTGCGGTGCGGTCGTAGCATGGAAGCTTATAAACGTGATCTATGAGGATCTTGGAATTCCGGAGCATGAGTGGATGGAGCTTCTGGAGTTTGCGGCCATTGCGACTGTGGGAGATGTCATGAAGCTGCAGGATGAAAACCGTCTGATCGTCAAATATGGACTGAAAAAGATCGGTTCGACGAAGAACACCGGTCTCAGAATGCTTGTAGAGAAAAACAATCTGGATATAAACAATCTGAGCACATATCACATTGGTTTTGTGATCGGACCGTGCTTAAATGCAGGTGGACGGTTGAAAAGTGCGAAGGTTGCGCTCCGGATGTTGTTAGAACAGGATCCGGACCGGGTCAGTGGGCTGGCGGATGAATTAAAGGAACTCAATGATGTGAGAAAGGATATGACGGCAAAGGGAGAAACAGAGGCTATCGAACAGGTAGAACGTTTTTATATGTCGGATAAGGTGCTGGTGGTGTTCTTGCCGGAGTGCCATGAATCACTTGCCGGGATCATAGCCGGAAGACTCCGGGAGCATTTCCATAAGCCATCCTTTGTGCTGACGAGAGGCGAGCAGAGTGCGAAGGGATCCGGACGTTCCATAGAGGCATACCATATGTACCAGGGGCTTTGCGAGGTGTCGGATCTGCTGGTGAAATTTGGCGGGCATCCAATGGCAGCGGGACTTTCCATTGAGGAAAGTGATATTGATGAGTTCAGGAGAAGACTGAATGAAAATGCAAAGCTTACGGAAGATGATTTCGTTCCGCAGATCTGGATCGATGTTCCGATGCCGTTTGAGTATGTGAATGAAAAAATCGTGGATGAGCTCAAAGGTCTGGAACCATTCGGGCAGGGAAATGAAAAACCGTTGTTTGCCCAGAAAAGCCTGACGATTCGAAATGTACGTGTTCTTGGAAAAAATCGAAATGTCGTGAAAATGAATCTGGTGACGAACACTGGACCTCCGTTCGATGGTCTGCTGTTTGCAGATGGAGATCGTTTTTTGGAAGAGCAGACAGGGCAGAATACGATCGACATGATCTATTATCCGGATGTAAATGAATATAATGGGACACGTACCTTGCAGGCGATCATAAAAAATTATAAATTTCGTTGATCGGTCAGTCGGAGAATGGGAATGCAGGCATGATTTCCTCTCCATCCTCATAAACTTGCTTTGAGCAAAAGAGGATGGAGAGAATTTTTTTTATGGAAAAGCCGGGGGATTTTGAACGGTGCTCTGTTTTTGAGACAAAAATGCTGCTGGGATCGTCGGATGACGGGGGATTGAGTGGGAAGGAAGCGACAAAGCGGCTTCGGGAGTATGGGCGGAACGAGCTGGAGGAGAAAAGGCCTCCGTCTGTGGCAGAACGGATGCTTTCGCAATTGATGGATCCGCTGATCTATGTACTTTTGGCGGCAGGAGGAATTTCTGTATTTCTTGGAGAACGAGGAGATGCGGTGATCATTGCAGCAGTTGTGCTGCTCAATGCAACGGTTGGTGTGATTCAGGAGGGAAAGGCCCAGAAAGCGCTGGAGTCATTAAAAAAGCTGACAACAAGGAAGGCGCTTGTCCGGCGGGACGGAAAGCTTTTGGAGATGGACGCGGCGGAGCTGGTGCCGGGCGACAGGGTGCTTTTAAATGCCGGGCAGCAGGTACCGGCGGATCTCCGACTGATCCGTTCGGAAAATATGAAGGTACAGGAGGCATCACTTACCGGAGAGTCTGTACCGGTGGAAAAGGATGCGCAGTATGTGGCTTCGACCGGAACACCTCTCGGTGATCGAAAAAATATGGCATATATGTCAACCTTTGTGACTGCCGGACGCGGTGAAGGGATTGTTACAGATACCGGGATGCAAACTGAGATCGGACGAATCGCGAAAATGATCCATGAAACACCGGAAGAGATTACACCGCTTCAGAAACGGTTGGGAGAGTTGGGAACATTTCTTAGTATTCTGGCTGTGGGTCTCTGTACGATCCTTTTTCTGGCGGCAGTCTGGCAGAAGCGGGATGTTGGGGAGATGTTTCTGACAGCGATCTCGTTGGCTGTGGCAGCAGTTCCGGAAGGACTTCCGGCTGTGGTGACGATCGTCCTTGCGCTTTCTGTTTCGAGGATGGCGAAGGTACATACGATCGTGAGACGTCTTCCTTCTGTGGAAACTCTTGGAGCGGTTAATGTGGTTTGCTCGGACAAAACGGGGACATTGACAAAAAATCAGATGACGGTGCGGAATCTGGATGGGGACAGAGAGTGGCTTTTACGAACATTTTTACTCTGCAATGATGCAAGATGGGGAAAGCACGGAATCATCGGAGATCCTACAGAAGCAGCTTTTCTTTTATATGTGGATAAAAATGCAAGGAATGGGGAAAAACAGTCCGAACAGATCCGGGATGCGTGGAAAAGAATTGCGGAGCGTCCGTTTGACTCGGAGAGAAAGTGTATGACGACGGTGCATCAAAACGGAATGCGGACAGTTTCGTTCACGAAAGGTGCACCGGACATAATCCTTGAAAATTGCACCTCCTACCGAGACGAAATGGGAGTTCATCCGATGGGAGCATCGAAACGAACATGGTACATGAGGCGGGCAGAAAAAATGTCTGCGTCCGGTGGGCGTGTTCTTGGGGCGGCGGTAAAGGAGGGAAAGGATCTTTCCGAGAAGGGAATGACCTTTCTGGGAATGGCAGTGCTTGAGGACCCGGTCCGTCCGGAGGTTTCCGGAACAGTGGAAGAATTCCGCCATGCAGGTGTTACGACCGTCATGATTACAGGGGATCATAAGGATACGGCACTTGCGACCGCAAGAACGCTTAAGATCGCGGATTCTCCCTCTCAGTGCATGACAGGGTCAGAGTTGGATTGCCTGGGCGATGGGGAGCTTGCTGATAAGATTTTGGAGATCCGGGTATTTGCACGAGTTTCTCCGGATCATAAGGTACGGATCGTCCGGGCATTGAAAAAAAACGGCGGAATCGTGGCGATGACCGGGGATGGAGTTAATGATGCCCCATCTTTAAAAGCGGCGGATGTCGGGATCGCGATGGGAATGAGCGGAACGGATGTGGCAAAGCAGGCAGCAGATATAGTATTGACAGACGACAATTTTGCAACGATCCGGGAAGCTGTCCGGGAAGGAAGAGAGATCTATGCCAATATTAAAAAGACAGTCATTTTTCTTTTATCATCGAATTTTGGTGAGATCATGACCATGTTTTTTGCGATCCTTTTTTCCTTTCCGGCACCTCTTAAGGCAAGTCATATCCTGTGGATCAATTTGATCACGGATTCGTTGCCGGCTCTGGCCCTGGGGACAGATGTATGTGACGGGAGAGAACTGATGAAGGAAAAGCCGAGAAAGCAGGGAGAGAGCCTGTTTGCGCATGGCGGCGGAGCCTGTACATTGTTTTACGGTTTTCTGATCGCATTGATCAGTCTGACCGCGTTTCTGATCGTTCCGGCAAAGCTTCTTGCAAGCAGCGGACGGCAGTTGACCCCGGCAGCTGTGGCAGCCGTTCTACAGACCCCGGAGCTTCTTACACGCTGCCAGACATACGCATTTACGGTTCTTGGATTATCGCAGCTTTTTCATGCGGTCGGGATGCGTGATGTGGAAAAGTCTGTATTTCGGATGGATCATGGAGGAAACCTTCTGATGATCGCTGCAGTACTCATTGGATTTGTTCTGCAGCTTATGGTGACGGAACAGCCGGCTCTGGTTGCGGCATTTCAGACGGTGCGTTTGAATGCCGGGGAATGGAAAACTTTGCTCGTGCTTGCGGCCATGCCGCTGTTCGCCCATGAGATGTTTATTTTCCTGACACATATATTCAACCCGTCTAAAACGGCGGAATGATAAAAAAACAGGCACAGAGATAAAAAAACGGTCTCCGGGTATTCCCAACAGAGAAAAAAATTGGTAAAATAATGGTGAGATCTGCGGAAAACGAATATCAGGAGGTCTTTCAATGAAAAAGATACTGAAAGAATTCCGTGAATTTGCCGTTCAGGGCAACATGATCGACATGGCAGTCGGCATGATCATCGGTGCTGCATTTAAGGATCTTGTAAACTCCTTAGTCAGTGATATGGTGATGCCTGTGATCGGACTTTTCACGGGCAAGTTGGATTTCAGCAATATGTTTATTTCGCTGAACGGAGAACATTACGCGACTTTAGCTGAGGCACAGGCAGCGGCAGCTCCGACCGTAAACTACGGTCTGTTTATCACAGAGATCATCAACTTTGTTATTATGGCGTTTGTGATCTTTATGGTGGTAAAACAACTGAACCGGGCTAAAAAAATATTCGATAAACCGGCGGCTCCGGCAGCAGCTACGGAAAAAGAATGCCCGTACTGCAAAACGAAAATCAATATTCATGCGACACGCTGTCCGCATTGTACATCGGTTCTGGAAGATCAGTAGTCTTTTTCAAACGGTAACAGGCAGATGAGCCAGACATTCCCGGCGGATAAGGAGAAATTTCTGCCGGGAATTTTTGTTTAAAAGAAAATAAGCGGCCGCGGGGACATCTGAATGTGACGGGCCGCATTCAGTTGGAGATCAGGAAGGAACAATTATGAAGAATAATATCCGCATTACTCTGGAATACGACGGAAGCCGGTATGATGGGTGGCAGAAACAGGGAAATACCGACAATACGATTCAGGGAAAACTGGAAAACGTGCTTTTCAGAATGTCTGGAGACTGTCTCTTATACACAT
>OWJA01000777.1_pt1 | contig 15757 bp, 10 predicted proteins | sample 1732901 | NCBI WGS metagenome assembly OWJA01 (sample SAMN05065766, study PRJEB22554) | human gut metagenome | biome: ENVO:2100002; feature: ENVO:00000062; material: ENVO:00002003 | host: Homo sapiens | place: USA | reverse complement strand
AAGCAACCCAGTCGGGAAGGTCATTGATGCTGTTGATACCCATGCCCAATCCCATTGAATGGCCGGCTATCATGGCAGCGGCAATAATACCCATTACTTTCTGTGAATCGTTCAGGCCATGTCCGACGCTGAAGAGGGCGGAGGATACGAGCTGTAACCTCTTGAACCATTGCTCGGCTGTGTGGGGATGTGCGCGTCGGCAGATGTAGAGGACAAACAGAGTGAAACCGAAAGCAATGACCATTCCGATAAAAGGAGCCAGAAAGATAAAGGCTGCAATTTTAAGAATGATGTTAAGCTGAATTGCTTCAAATCCGTTTGCCATAATGGCAGCTCCTGCAAAACCTCCGATAAGGGTGTGTGAGGAAGAAGACGGAATCCCTTTCCACCAGGTAACCAGGTTCCAAGTGATAGCCGCTATAATTCCTGCTAATATAATGGGCAGGGTGATATATTGCTCTACCACAGTCTTGGATACTGTATTGGCGATACCGAATCCACCTATTATATATTTGGCAATGAAAAAGGCTACGAAGTTGAAGAAAGCAGCCCATATTACAGCTTGAAAGGGAGTAAGCACCCTGGTAGATACGATGGTAGCTATTGAGTTTGCTGCATCGTGAAAGCCGTTGATATAATCGAATATCAGAGCCAGAATGATGATAGTCACTAATAATTCCATGTGTTCCGGCTTGCTTTATGCGTACTTTACAATCAGGTTTTTGAGAATCTTACCTACATGCTCTGCGGCATCGGTCGTTTTTTCCAGTTCATGCATGATCTCCTTTATTTTGATAAGTTCAATGCAATCCTTTTCCTCTTCGAAAAGTTTGGTGATAAAGAATTCATATACATCATCCGCCTGGTTCTCGATTTCATGCAGTTTGGAACAGTATTCACGGAGAAGAGTCGGTTTCTTACGGAATGTTTCGAGTTCGTCCATGGCTTTGCATATATAGATCGCTTCCTCCTGAATCAAACGGCTCAACTCTTTGCCATTCTCTGAAATAGGACGGGGATTGTAAATAGAGATTCGTTTGGCACAACTGTTTATTCCGTCAATGACGTCATCCATGCAGGAAGCTAAGTCATGAATATCTTCGCGGTCGAAAGGAGTGATAAAGGTAGTACCTAATTCATCAAAAATCAGGTGTGTCAGTCTGTCGCCTTCCCGTTCTAGGTCTTTGATTTTTTTGTAGTAGTCCGAACGTTCTGTAGGTGAGTCATGTTGCAAGCTTTCTATTAAAACAACTGATGCTTCGCAGAGCACTTCTGATAGCTGTTTCAGTAAAGGGAAAAATTTGGGCTCCTTTGGAGTAAACTGGCTAAAAAAAGAATTTTTCATAAGTGTAAAAACTTTAAATTGTTTTTTCTTCTCTATTTATATTAGTAACAAATGAATACAGATTATAGTTTGCTGTTTTTAAGATTTTAGTTTGGCACGTACTACCTCTATAATGGCAGGCAATACAGAGATAAATATGATGGCTACAATCAGTAACTTCAGGTTTTCCTGCACAAACGGAAGGTCGCCGAAGAAATAACCAGCATAACAGAATACGGCAACCCAGAGCGCACCACCAACTAAATTATACATCATAAAATAGTAGTAATTCATCTTTCCCATTCCTGCTACGAAAGGTGCAAATGTGCGTACTATCGGGACAAATCTGGCTAGAATAATTGTTTTCCCACCATACTTTTTATAGAACTCGTGTGTTTTCTCCAGATAACTTTGTTTGAATATCCTGGAGTTGGGGTTATTAAACAGCTTTCGGCCGAAGAAATGTCCTATCATGTAATTGCAGGAATCGCCTAATACGGCAGCAGCAAATAAGATAATGACAAGTATATGCACGCTGATGGGCATATCGGGTAATGCTGAAATGGCTCCTGCAACGAAGAGTAAAGAATCACCGGGAAGAAAAGGAGTGACCACTAATCCGGTTTCACAGAAGATGATAGAAAACAAGATGGCGTATGTCCAGGCATGATAATCACGCACAATCATCACCATATATTGATCGATATGAAGTATAAAATCCAATAAAAAGTCCATTTTATATACTTTGGTTATTATTGTAATGAAAGAATGTTATAGGCTTCCAGACCATAGTGAATTCTTTTTTCACTCAAATGGTGGAGGCAAACAGAAAGTGGGGCATAAAAGACTTGAATTGTCCTATGCCGAAAAAAGATATAAAATGGCTAAATGAGTATGTGTCCTAATGAATAGATATGATATCTATCGGAATATTTAAAAAGATTGGTATAATATGAAAAACCTGTCCATTGATTTTTAGGAAGTTGAATCTTTAGCGAGCTTAGTATGCGGATAGTGACAGAAGGAATATTGAATCTTAGTATTTTTAAGGGAGAGAGGTGGCGGAAGGAAAATGGATTTAAAACGCCGTTATCGTTATTGTAATTTTGCTTTCCGGCGTATTCTTTTGTCTTGACTAGTTTCTGTTCTTGATCCAGTTGTATAATGCTAGCTTTAGAGGTATATGAATAGGAATAGGTTTGTATGCCGTTACTACCGGCTTCTAACCGGTATGCCTCTTGTGCTTCGTTGAAAATCAGATGGAATCCCCAACACAGAAATACGCCTAATAGTATACAAAATATGTACTTCATCATAACGGCCGCAAAGGTAGAAACTATTTTTATATGAAATACATATTCACAAGCATAATTAACAATTATATCAGTGATTACCGGGAATTATTCTTTGAAGTTGCTTATCGTAAATTTCATCGGAGTATATGTTATCCCATTGGTACATTGTTTCTTATTAATTCCCGGATATAACATTGGAATATGATTTCTTTTTCTTTTTTTTGTAAAAGCTGTAGGGTATTTCCAGTCTGAGCGCTCTTATAAATAGAAACGTAATTTATTTACCTTTAAAAAGCATCAGTATGAAGAATGTAGAAAAACACTTGGTTGGATGGCTGTCAGTTTGTTTGCTGCTTTGTAGCTTTCCTGTGTGGGCGCAAGGAGATGCCGGAGATTATCTAACAATCGTTGGTATGGTGAAAGACAAGCAAAATAAAAAAGCTCTGGAGAACGTAAATGTATCTGTGCATGGCAGTAATATCGGCACTGTGACGAATGCGGAAGGAGAATTTGCTTTGAAAATCAAAAAAACAGAAGCGCCGCGCGAACTAGAGATTTCACATATAGGTTATGTAAATAATCATATCTCTCTGGAGAAAGAAACACCCTCTAAGTTGACGGTTTGGCTGACACCTCATGCCAACCTGCTGAATGAAGTGGTGGTGTTTGCTGAAAATCCACGTATGATTGTAGAGAAGGCAATCAGTAAGATTCCTCTAAATTATAGTGATAAGCGTGATATGCTGACGGGATTTTATCGGGAGACTGTACAGAAAGGGCGTCGGTATATCGGTATATCGGAGGCTGTGATCGATGTGTCCAAAACAGCCTACACTAATAGAAATACTAATTATGACAAAGTAAGGGTGGTGAAGGGACGTCGCCTGCTTAGCCAGAAAGCGAGTGATACATTAGCTGTCAAGGTTGTTGGCGGCCCTAACTTGAGCATCACTTTGGATGTTGTGAAGAACAAGGGAGCATTACTCGATATGGAAGAATTGAATAATTATGAGTTCTGGATGGCGGAATCCATGCTTATAGATAACCGTATGCAGTATGTTATTAATTTCCGCCCGAAGGTAATCCTTATGTATGCTCTCTTGTATGGCAAATTATATATCGATCGTGAACGCTTGTCATTTACCCGTATAGAGATGAGTCTGGACATGCAGGATAAATCGAAGGCAACCACTGCCATTCTATATAAAAAGCCTCTCGGTTTAAGATTCAAGCCGCAAGAGCTGTCCTACCTGGTCACTTATAAAGATGTGGATGGAAAAACTTATCTGAATTACATTAGCAACACAATCCGTTTCAAATGTGACTGGAAGAAGAAACTGTTTTCCACAAGCTATACAGTAGCTTCCGAAATGGTCGTGACCGACAAGAGAGAAGGAATGTTGGAGACTATTCCCAACAAAGAAGCCTTCAGCTTGAATCAAATATTCTATGATAAAGTAGACGAATATTGGAGTCCGGACTTTTGGGGAAACTACAATATCATCGAACCTACGGAATCTTTGGAGCACGCAGTGGATAAATTAAAAAAGCAATCGAATTGAAACAGGGATAGTTTTCTTATATTTGAGGTCAATCATAAAGAAAAGCAAGTATGCTGGATGAACTGCTCATACTAAAAAAGATAAAGGGAGGTGACATAAAAGCGTTTGAGGAACTCTTTCGCCGTTACTATTTTCCTCTTTGCTGTTATGCGGCAGGCATTATCGGGCAAATGGAAGTGGCTGAAGAGATTGTGGAGGAACTTTTTTATGTACTTTGGAAAGAAAGGGAGCGCTTACAGATCTTTCAGTCCGTTAAAAGTTACTTGTATAGAGCGACTCGTAATCAATCTTTGCAGTATTGCGAACACGAGGAAGTTCGGAACAGATACCGTGAAACTGTATTGACTACTTCCAACCCAGAGCAGTCAACAGATCCTCATCAACAGATGGAGTATGAGGAATTGGAGAGATTCATAAATGGAACCCTTGAAAAGCTGCCGGTTCGCAGACGGAGGATTTTCGAGATGCATCGTCTGGAAGGGCGGAAATATGTCGAGATAGCGACGCAGCTTTCGCTTTCTGTTAAGACAGTAGAGGCTGAAATGACAAAAGCCCTCCGGACATTACGAGAAGAAGTAGAAATTTATATTCACATGAAGTGATGAAAACAGATATTTATAAAATAAAGACAGATCAGGCGTGGAATCGATTGTATAATCGCTTGGACAATGACCGTTTACTTGCGAAAGTGGATGAAGGCCACCATACACGCAAATATTCACAATGGATCAGGTACGGAGCAGTTGCCGCCGTTTTGATAGGCGTCATTTGGGGAACTTTGTATTGGGTGACCGGTTCTGATAAAGAACTGGCACAGCATCTTCTTACACAGGAAAATCAAGGTGTTTCCACTTTGGCAACGACTCTCGAAGACGGTTCTGTCGTACTCTTGGCAAAAGAAACTTCCCTGTTATATCCGAAACATTTTATTGCTGATAAACGGGAAGTGAGTCTACAGGGAAATGCGTTCTTTGACGTAGCAAAGAAGCAGGGACAACCCTTTTGGATTGACACGGAGCAAGCTAAGATTGAAGTGCTAGGTACTGCTTTTAGTGTGCAAAGTGATGAAAATGCTCCGTTCCGTTTATCCGTACAAAGAGGGATAGTGAAGGTTACTCTAAAAAAAGGAAATCAGGAGTGTTATGTAAAAGCGGGGGAAATGGTAGTAGTGCGATCACAACGATTAGTCGTTTTGGATACAGATAAGGAGAATGAAGAGTGGGGGAGCTTCTTTAAGCATATACGATTTAAAGATGAATCGTTAGCGAACATTCTGAAAGTCATGAATTTGAATTCGGATAGTTTGCAAATACAAGTTGTCTCACCGGCATTGGAGGAACGTCGGCTGACTGTCGAATTCTCTGACGAATCTTCTGAAGTTATAGCTAATCTGATAGCTAATGCGCTCGGTCTGCAATGTATCCGGCAAGGAGATATTCTTTTATTATCGGAATAGAACTCATTAAAGTTGGGAAAAATGAAACAGTCTTATCATTATCTGTCCGTTCTGCTGATACTCTTCTTCTTCGTCGATATGATGAGAGCGGATGGAAGTGATGTGCTGGAACGTATAGTCAGACTTCCCAAGATAAAAGGTACTGTTTATTCATTGTTGAGTGATGTCTCTCAACAGTCGGGATATATGTTTATTTATGATAGTAAAGTCATTGATAATGATGCAGTAGTGAAGATAAAGGGAGGCGAACGTTCCATTCGTCAGGCAGTGTATGACATCGTAGGAAATACCAGTCTGGAGTTTCAGGTGATGGGCACTCACATCCTGATTACTCTCCCTTCGGAGAAAAAGGTACGTGTGCAACAAGATTTTGTTCCGGAACAGATAACAAACTTTGTCATTATCGGTACTTTGCTGGATAAGGAGACAGGAATACCTATCTCTTCTGCTACTGTTGGAGTGCGAGGAACATCTATTGGCAGTATAACGAATCAGAATGGAGATTTTAAACTGTCTTTACCCGATTCTTTGAAAAATGATTCGATTACTTTTTCTCATATAGGTTATCTTTCACAGGACATAGAGTTTGCTTTGCTGATTGGACGGCACAATATACTTAGTCTCGAACCTAAAGTTGTCCCTTTGCAGGAAGTGGTGATTCGTCGAAGTGATCCAAAGAAACTTTTGCGTGAAATGATTGAGCGGCGGAATAAGAATTATTCGCATACTCCGGTATATCTGACTACTTTTTATCGTGAAGGAGTTCAGTTGAAAAACAAATTTCAAAACTTGTCGGAAGCTGTGTTTAAGGTTTATAAGACATCCTCATATTCTTCTGTACCGGATCAGGTGAAGCTGTTGAAGATGAGTCGGCTAAGTAATGTAGAAGCAAAAGACAGCTTGCTTGTAAAAGTAAAATCCGGAATTCAGGCTTGTATCCAGATGGATATCATCAAAGATATGCCCGAGTTCCTGACTCCTAGTGTAGAGAAGGGTATTTATGACTATACTTCAGAAGGAGTAACATTTTTAGAGGACCGATTTGTAAATGTGGTGTATTTTGAGCAGAAAAAGGGAATCAGCGAACCTCTTTTTTGTGGAGAGCTATTTCTTGATTCCGAGACAAGTGCTCTATTGCAAGCCCGTCTGGAAGTTCATCCTGTATATGTGAAGAATGCGGCAGGTATGTTTGTCGAAAGGCGTACGCGTAACGTGCGAATGATTCCTCAAAAGGTGGTATATACAATTTCTTATAAACCGTGGCAAGGGACTTATTACATACACCATATCCGTGGAGATCTTCATTTCAAAGTGAAACGGGCAAAAATGCTGTTCGGCAGCCGGGATCTTCATATCTGGTTTGAGATGATTACTTGCAAGGTGGATACCGAACAAGTGGTCGTATTTCCCCGTACAGACAGATTGCCCACCCGTACCATCTTCTCTGACACCTATTTCAAATATGATGAGAACTTCTGGAAGGACTTCAACGTGATCCCATTGGAAGAGGAAATCAGTAAACTGATAGAAAAGATCTCTTTGAAGATAGAAGAAATAGGAGATTGATTTGTTTTGTCATTCAATGAGATTGCTGTACCTTTGCATCCGGTTTAAAAGATTGTATGTTATGGAATTACCAAAAGATCCGATGATGTTGTTCAGCGTCATCAATATGAAGTTACGTGATTGTTATTCTTCACTTGACGAACTTTGTGAAGATATGAATGTGGATAAGGATGAATTAGTGAATCAGTTGAAAGCCGTGGGCTTTGAATATAGTGTGGAACACAATAAGTTCTGGTAATGTATTGGTTCTATTTATCTTAAAAATATAAGAAAAGCCTCTATAGATAATAAATCGATAGAGACTTTTCTTATATTACAGGTATTGTGTGAAAACTACTTAGTATCTACGTCTATCGCCCAATAGGCATTGGCATTAGTGGAGCCGACGCCTTGTCCGTTTCGTGCACCAAACATCTGTATACGTAGTAGTCTGGCTTTTATATTCTTTGGAAATATGAATGTTTCATAATCAGATTTACTACTGCCTACTCCCGGCATAACTTGCATACCCATAATGTGTCCACGACCTAAATTGTCGGATTGCCATGATGAATTTTTGACCTTCTTCCAGGTATAGCCATCATTTGAAATTTCAAAATCAAAATAATATTGTCTTCTGATTTGTGTGTTTCTACCATAGCCGAGTGATACCTTTTCTATTTCAACCGGGGTATCTCCCAGATAAAATTGTACGTATGGAGAACCTGATTGACTCCATAGAGTTTTGTAATTGCCATCAGTCAGTTTATCCAATTGCTTACTGCTTCCATTGGATGAAATTTTTTCTTTTGATACAAATCCATAAGCAATCGTATAGACGCTTGTTATCTTTCCATCTTTAGTGACTGTAAAAGTAATACCTCTACTATTTTCATCTTTTTGTATACTAGTTCCTTTTTCTCCTTTAGCTGTCACTTGAGGTAATGCCTTGTAATCTAAAGCGATGGGGATAGTATAGTTCAACACTTCTTTTTTGAATGTTTCAAGTTTTACCCCATTGATACTGATTTCACTTAAATAAGCAAACATGTCATTGAAACTGCCGGACTCATCTTTGTAGGCTGGAATGTTGGATGAATTTGTATTGTCGACGGCTTGTTGTCCCATTCTGTCCTTTAGCTGTTGCAGGTATAAGCTGCCTGGATTCATCTTTTTACCAACACTGTATTCGTATGCTTTAAAGTTAGGAACGTTGCCCGGATCTACTTCCGCCATGATAAACGGTAGACGATCATTCGCATCTGATTGTCCGAACAAATAGTTGGCTGCCAGCTGGTTCTGGCTGATGATGAACTTGCCTTCATTGTTATACAAGGTGTAGTTTGCTCCCGACCAGCCATGAGCCGTTCCGTTATTCCAACGGTTTTGCACATAGATACGTCCTTTGATATTATCGAATAATCCGCCAGTTGACCATCGGAGATGTGGCTCGTTTGCATCGAACTGATAATCACTCCGATCGTTATAAAATACGTTTGGTCCCATCACTTGTCCCATGATAATAAAACCGTGGCGAGTATATCGGGCATAGTTGCGCTGATTTAGAATGAGTGACCCACCGGAGTTCGTGAAACTATACCGGCGCTCTCCACCTGTACCGCTGACAGGTTCGAGGCAATTGACATCCTGTACGGTTACCCATCTGGCTCCGTCTGATATATTAACTGCCACGTCGATGTGGTAATTGGTGATTCTTCTTACCCATATATTTTCAGCATTGCCGATACGTACTGCTACTTGTGCATGATATTCATCATCATATGATTTGTAATTGATTCCGAAGGCAGAGTTTTCTGCGGTAGTTGATTTATCGAAGCGGGAAAGAATTTGAATGTTTTCAATACCTGCATTTTGTACTCTGTTGTCGGATGTAAAACGGGTAACGGTTGATATGCCATATTTCATACTCAATGGATCGACAATGGGTTCTACCAATGTAATCGTATTGGTTTGAGAATTGACAGAGAGAATGGTGCGTTCCTGATAAACATCCATATAAGAACTCTCTAGTTTCCCATTCACTGCCCATTGATTTGCAGAAGGTACGGATGGAGCGTCTGTAATGACATCCATTTTTAAATCTTGTGCCCATGATGCGTTAATAATTCGGTTGACACGTATATTATCTCCTGCTTTTAATCCCTCAACAGTTTGCAATCTGATAGTACGTGTACCTGAAGGAACATATTGATCTGCTATTTCTATTGTCTTTTCAGTGTTGATATTTCCACCGGCAAAATTGAATACGGCAACATTTTTATTGTATGAGTCGGCTACCCATGTAGCTACTACTTTGGTAATATTCTTTTCTGCTTTTTCCGATTGTCCATAATCAAACCAATTATTGGAACTAAGCGGTTTGGAATGAGGTTTTATATTTTCGTGTCCATCACCTTCTCCTTTAATGATAATGCCACTTTTGTCTATTCTGATAGACTGGCTGACGCGGAATGTTCCTGCTTTTAGCAAGATAGCTCCTCTAAATCCGTTTTTGTCCGGTTGAAGGCGCCCTAACATATTAATAGCATTTTGAATACGTTCCGTATCATCTGCATTCTGGTCAGCGGAAGGTTCCAGGATGACACGAACAGGGACGTTCGGAATTTCCACACCACCACCTTTGTAACCTACATTGGAGTAATCTATTACTGTGTTTCCTCTGTAATCCGGTGTATAGACAAGCCGACCTTCCTGCATATAAATAGTAGGGTAGGGGTTTTCATAGGTATATGAGGAAATATCTTCTTTTATGGAAGTAAAGTAATATGAGTCATAAATGGTTTTATCGCTGGTTATGGCAAATTCCATATGATATGTTCCCAATGCATCGGCTACCTTATCAATGTCAATTTTGTAAGTATCTCCTTTCTTTATATGAATCGGTTTTGAAGTATATATTACTTTACCGTCAGGAGCCATCAGAGTTCCTGTTACAGAAATATCCTTTTGTGCTATAATATGATAAGATGGCACATGAGTTCCTTGTTGAATAACTGCCGGTCGTCCCACCATTATATTCATTTTGTCATAATCGGGCTTTATTCTGGCTGCATCAAAAGTGGGATAAGATGGTTGCGGGAGTGCGCCATCAGCTAATTGTTTTTGGAACACAAATAGATTGTAAATCTCAATAAAACGGTTGGCCAGTTTGCCACTTACCATCACATACCTTGCTTTTATCACTTCTGGGAATGAGTGAATGAAAACTTTGTTTCCATTGGCATCAGGCAGTTCATCTACATTTTGCGAATGTATGATTGTCCATCCTTTAGGAGCACTATATCCGTTCAACCCATCAGAACCGCTTTCCTTAGCATTAGAAAGTTTATTCCATTTATTTAAGTCATTTGTATAGGCAATCTGATAAACTCCATCTATTAATCGTTTCTTTAGATTAGCAACAGAAGTTCCCCAAGCCACTCCGATGGAATGAATGTCTTTTTCTTCTCCCAAGTCTAATGCCAGCCAAAAAGTCTCTTTTCCTTCACTGTTTGCTTGCGAGCCATCTACTTGATAACCACTTCCTGATGTTCCTGTAGAGTTGCCGTCGAAAGCTTTTTCGACCGTACAGTTCTTGCGGTAAGTACTGACCTTAATCTTTTGCGGATCAGGATTAAGAGCAAGATTAATCAGTTCGTATCTTTTGACATTGATGGAATAAGTTTCTTTTGTTTTACCATTACTTATGATTAACAGATCTTTATTCTGTATCTCTTCTATATCCGTTCTGGGAACTCCATTCGAATCTGTTACTCTCATAGATAACCCTTGAGAGATATTGATTTGCTCATTCAGTTGATAAGGATTGGTATTCGTTAATAGAGTAAGAGTCTTCGTCTTCTCATTGAATTCCAGAATATTAGGATGCGAATCTTTTAAAACAAAAGACAAACCACCCCCGCTTTGGAGGTTGGTTTGTACCATTGTTCTTTCGGGAGGAGCCATTTTTACACCGAGTGGCTTCTCTTTACTTATTTCTTTGAAAGATTTAGTATCTTCCATTGCTTGCTTTAACTTTTTGATAAACTCAATCGTTTCTTCGTAAGGAGGGGTTTTTAAAGAAGTCGGGGAACCGGCATCCTTGCTAATCCACAATAACTCTATGGGAATGTATCCTCTATATGGGCTTTTACGAATATCTCTTATCAAACGGTTTAAGTCCATTAACTCCTGCGTTTCTGCTCCTGCCGGTTTTTTCTTTATCTGAAAATTGTTGGAGTAAGGAAGTATTAGGGCAATGTCTCTGTACCAATCGTACTTGGTAGCATCAGTGTTTAGAAAATCACGATAGAACCCTGTATCATTTACAATACCGACATTGTCACAATCGATCCATTTTAATAATTGTATTACCTGGTTTGCGGTAGCGAGCATGTCTCCGTGATTTTGTACGCCGATACGTACGTCCGGGTAATTCTTTTGGGCGTACATGGCAACCTCACGGATATGTGGCGCTATTCGTTCCCTTGCAATTTTCTCCCATCCTTCACGACGAATATCTGCCGGAGGCGGACCAGCGAAAATGCGTAGTACGGGAGCTCCCATTTCGTGAGCAATTTTAATCCAGTATTTAATTCTTTCAACATCCATTTTTCGACGTGCCTCATTAGGATCGGCAAAGTTGTTTTGAATGCCTGTACCACTAATGGCTATGTTTAATTCAGAACAGAGATTCTTAATGTTCCTTGCGTATTTGATTATTTCAGTGTCCGGTCGGGTAGGCATTGCTGTATTGCTATATCCCGGAATATAGTAACAGGTGACATCTACTGCATCAAAACCAACCTTTGCTGCCCATTTAATAGCATCCAGTGTACTTAACTGCGGAGCTACTGTGGAGTTGTTCATCCAAGCGTTGATGTTTGTATTAAATGTATACATATTCAAGCTCAGTTTATAATCTCCCGAGTAATAATCTCCCGAGTAATCTTTATCTGTACGGTCAAAATGTGGCAGAAGTTGATCGCGTAATGGGTCGTAAACCGAATCATTGTATTCAGCAGCCTGTTGAATGGCAGGTAATTTATCTCCATTATCGGCAACGAAGTTGAAAGCACTCCAGTCTACAGACCCACAGTTTTCCACTTTCATGAATTCGTCATATACTTTGCGACTCGGTATATGAATGATCATTTTGGTTACTCGCTCGAACCAAAGTCCTTCTTTTCCTTCGGGTCTTTTTAAAGTTGGAGGAGCATTGAGATATAGTTCTGATAAATTAGTACAGTAATAGAACATTCGTGGATCAGCATGTTTCAGTTTAGGGAATCTTGCAACTCTTAGCTGACTGTTGTTTGAACCTTTTAGCTGTGCGAATGCTTGTACACCTGTCTTTTCTACATTTGGAAAATCAATAATTTCGAGTTTCTCACAACCACTGAAAGCTTTAAGTCCTATTTCTTTTGCCAGAGTTGCCTTTACTCTTTTTAGATTGGGCATCCCGTCAAAAGCTCCTTTGGGGATGATACCATTAGTGAAATTGGCTGTTCCTTCAATCGTTAGCTCTTCCAGTCCGGTTAAACTTTTCTTTATGAACTTGCAATCATCCGGGGTTAATTCTCCGGCTTGGATAATTAATGTTCTTAGTTGGCTGTAATTGTTTCCAAATTTAGCGTTTATTTTGGATTGCAATTTTCCACCCGACAAAGATTTGTCGGTAAGAACTAATTTGTCTGATGTGGACTTTATTGTTTCAGTTATAAAGTCCGGAATGCTAAATGTCTTGTTGACATAAGCAGCTGATAATGCTACCGCGAATAACAATGCAAGTGCAGAGCCGATTATTTTTTTCTTCATTATGTTGTGAAATTAGTTATTTATTTTCAAAATGCAAGCGCCTTTACTCTTCATAGCCAATTAAATAAAATTCTGCCATTTCTGTTGTTGAACTGCTTTGTGTGTTCCAGCTTGTTATTTCAACTTTTATATATCGGTAGGTATGAGCTGTGCTTCCTTTTAAATCTATTTCTCCGGAATCAGAACCGGCTGTGTCGGAGTTGGGTATTGAAACATTTTCTTTAATCACTTCCCAAGCTCCACTATCAGAGTCTTTTCCATATATTGTAACAGCTGTAACGCATGCTCGTGAGTTTTTACCTTCAGGTTGGATAACTCTGAATGAAAGGAATTCATTTTGGCTATTTCTGTCAATTACAAAATATGAATTATTTGTATCATCTAGCGGTCTATTTCCTTTTCCGGGTTTATCGAATTTGATTGTTGATGTTACATCTCCGTCAACTACCCTATTTCTCACAATCTCTGCAGTTTCGTCTCCTGACAGGGTTAAGTATTCGTAGGACTCTGTTACTACCCAGTTTTCTCTATTTAGTGTTACAGGTACTTTGATCGGAATGTCTTTGACTTCAAGTGCTGCGAATATTGTGATAATCGGATTTTCCGAGCTTGTTATCGTGATTGTCGCTGTTCCTGGCGCAAGTGCTTTAATGATACCAAATTCATCTATTTCTGCAACCTCTTCTTTATCTATAGAATAGGTAACATTGGGGTTTGTCGCATCTTCGGGGGTAACAATCACATGCTCTGATAAATTGAATGTTTGTCCGGGGCTCTCAATGACAATACCATTCTTTATGTCTTCAGAAAGAGTGATGTTTTCTACAGAAACTTTTCCTGCTACTACATTTACGGTAAATGCAAACCCTAATTTGGAATTATGTGAAGGAATCACATTGATTGTTGTTTCACCTACTTTAATGGCCGTGATGACGCCTTCTTCGCTGACTGTTGCTATAGCCTCGTTTGATGATTTGTATTGGAAGGTGTATTCTTCTTTGTCTATAGCACCCTCGGGGTATAAGTTCAGTCGAATTGTGAAACTGGTATTTCGTTCGAGGTTGAGAGTGCTTCCTTGTATATCATCAGCTTTAATCCATATTACTTTATCATCTTCTTTAGAAGAATCCGCAGGATCTTCATTACAACTTATTAAAGTTGCAATGCAAACAAAAAATAGAAAATTTAATAAATAAGTTGTCTTCCTCATGGCTATAACTCTTATAATAATTATAATACCAAAAGGCTTAATGAATGGTTTTTATAATAGGAGTAATGCAACAACACTGCGACTGTGTATTACTGTGTATTATATTCAGGCACTGCAAAGATATGGATAAATATTTAAAAGCCAAATCTTTCGGATCTTTTTTTATTTCTCCTTCTTCTTTTTATATCTTGTATGCTTTGAATTGATTCTTTGTGTCTTATGTACTGCTATATTTATTGTGTGCTGTGTTCGTGCACATATTTGTTTAAAGAAAAATATATTTATTTAGTTTATTGATATATAGCATATTGTACTGTTTATTTCTGCGCTTTAATTAATCTGGTGAAAAAAATAATAGCAAAAATATAGTTGGTTTCAAATAAAATCATATATTTGCAACACAAATACACAACTTTCGCTTTTATTTGTGTGTGTTCGTGCACACTATTCAGGCGTAATCAAGAGATTGTAACTTAAAAATGCAGCCAGAGGGCTTAATGATGGTTAGTGATTCGAAGGTGAGAGTTTTGGATTTGTATAGGAAATGAATATTTTATTAAAACATTAAGAATCTTTATTTAATGGAAAACAGGCTAATACACTTATGGAAAACAGATTGTCTGCTGATTCGATTGCTGTGTGTGGCAATTTTGATATCATGGGCGAATGTGGAGGCTGGTGCTCAACAGAAAAAGGTGGAGCGGGCTATAAAAGGGGTTGTTTTGGATAGTGACACGAATGAACCTCTGATTGGAGTGAATATAACATTCAAGGAAATAAAGACAGGAACTATAACGGACGTTGATGGAAATTTTTCTTTGCCTATAGATAAGCAGAGAAAAGTGTATAATCTCGTCTTTTCTTACATTGGATATCAAACAAAGGAAATAGCTTGTGCGGGAAATGAACCATTGATTGTGAAACTGTCTCAGCAGGCTCAAGCGTTGGATCAGGTTGTTGTGGTTGGTTACGGCGTTCAGAAAAAAAGTGATGTAACGGGGTCGGTAGCTACGGTTTCTAAAGATCGTATTGAAAATACTATAACTACGGATATCTCCCAATTGTTGCAAGGTGCGGTTCCTGGATTGAATGTGATGTCGCAGGCTGCAGGAGCGGATCCGGGCAGTGGAACTGTTATGCTGGTTCGTGGTCGAAATTCTATTAGTGCTAATAATGAGCCATTGATAATATTGGATGGTGCACCTTATTACGGGAGCCTTTCTGAGATTGGAACTAATGAAATAGAGAGTATTAATGTGTTGAAAGATGCTTCTTCGGCTGCTATATATGGTGCACGTGCGGCAGCGGGGGTTATTTTGATTGAAACAAAGAAGGGAGTTAAGGGGAAGATTAAGGTTTCCTTTGATGGCTTTTATGGAATACAGAAGGTTGCCAATTATCCGGATTTGATGAATGGTGAACAATATTTGAATTATAAAAATGGATGGGCAAATGATGATGCTAATGATGAAGATGCTGCGTTGACTGATTTTGAAAAGGCAGTTTATCAGAGTGGTTCTTATAAGGATTGGTCGTGGAACTGTCTCT
>OWJA01000774.1_pt1 | contig 15806 bp, 10 predicted proteins | sample 1732901 | NCBI WGS metagenome assembly OWJA01 (sample SAMN05065766, study PRJEB22554) | human gut metagenome | biome: ENVO:2100002; feature: ENVO:00000062; material: ENVO:00002003 | host: Homo sapiens | place: USA | reverse complement strand
CTCGGAGATGTGTATAAGAGACAGGTCTCATCCAGCTGCCGGAACCGCTCTTCGTCCCGCTCATCTGCCACCCGCATCAGGTAATCGATCTCCTTTAACACTTTATCGTTCACCATCCGGCTGATATCCTGGCTCAGCTTCTCGTTGTTCTCCTCGATGGCCTGTCCGATCATCTGGGTAAGAAACTCCCTGAACTGCTCCGCTTTTTCCCGGTTCATGAGTTCCGCGGCTTCCCCCGGATCCAGCTTTTCCAGATCTCTCTTCTCCTGCTCCGTACATTCCTTCAATGCCGTCATAACATCCTCCTCAAGAACATCCGTGGGCGCCACCGATTCCCCCTCCGCGTCCAGCGTTTTCGCCAGCGCTGTCTTGATCGCCTTTAACTGATACCCCTTTTCCTTCAATTCCTTGATCTGTTTAAAAAGACGGATATGAAAATCCGTATAATACCGATGTCCCATCTCGTTGCGAGGAATGTTCATCTCCAGTTCCTCCTCCCAGTACCGAAGTACATGAGATTCCACATCAACCTTTTTCGAGGCATCGGAGATCAGATAATGTGTTTCTGACATGGTCGTCCTCTTCCTTTCACATGATTTTCGTCACAGTTCGAAATTTCTGCCATGAACCGCAACGATTGTTCGACTCTGTTTGATCCAGTTTCTCAGCATGTCCACAGACTGCCGCATGCCTGCAAAACCGTTATCAGATTGCTAATAATATATGTGAAGCCATGTCCCAATATGACAAAAACGCCCGCTTCCGATGAAATTCCTTCAAATTCCATTCGAAAGCAGGCGCTTGACCATGCATTTACTGCTGCTCCTTCGCAATATTCACAAACCGGGTCAGTTCCGGTTTCCAGCCAAGATATACGGTTCCGATCGGGCCGTTACGCTGTTTCGCGATAATAACCTCCGCCGTGTTCGGGTTATCCGTATCCTTATTATAATAATCGTCACGGTACAGGAACATCACAACGTCGGCATCCTGCTCGATGGCTCCGGACTCTCGAAGATCCGAAAGCATCGGTCTGTGATCCGTTCTTGTCTCACAGGCACGGGAAAGCTGGGACAGGGCAATCACCGGGACGCTCAACTCCCTCGCGATGGCCTTTAAAGATCTTGAGATCTCAGAGATCTCCTGCTGACGGTTGTCTCCGTTCTTTCCGCTGCCCGACATTAACTGCAGGTAGTCGATCATAACGAGGTCGAGACCATGTTCCAGCTTAACCTTCCGGCATTTGGAACGAAGTTCCATGATGGAAATACCCGGCGTATCATCAATTACAAGCTTGGAGCTTCCGATCGTACCGATTCCTTCCACGACAGCGTCCCAGTCCGCATCCGTCAGGGTACCGGTACGGAGCTTCTGGGAATCCACGTTGGACTCCATGGACAGCATACGGTTTACCAGCTGCTCCTTCGACATCTCCAGACTGAAGATCAGGCAGGTCTTCTGTCTCCGGACCGCGATATAGTCCGTAATATTCAGTACGAACGCCGTCTTACCCATAGACGGGCGGGCAGCGATCAGGATCAGATCCGAAGGCTGGAGGCCGGACATCCGGTAATCGAGATCGATAAATCCGGTAGGAAGACCCGTTACCGTGGATTTTGAGCGGGTCGCCTGCTCGATCTTATCAAGGACGTTCAGCGCGACCTGACGGATCGGCACGAAATCGCCGGAAGCGCGGCTTTCCAACAGGTTGAAGATCTGCTTTTCCGTGTCAGCCAGGATCACTTCAAGGCTGTCCTTTCCGGAATAACAGTTGTTGGCGATCTCCTCGTTGATTTTGATCAGGCGGCGGAGAACCGCCTTTTCATGGACGATCGTGGCATAGGAGCGCACATTCGCGGAAGTCGGAACCGTTGCCAGGATGTCGCGGACAAAATCCAGACTGCACACCTCCGGCGGGACATCCTTTTCCTTCAGTCTGTCCTGAAGCGTGACCAGATCCACCGGTTTTCCCTCATTGAACAGCTCCACCATCGTATCAAACATGATCCCGTACTGACGCTGATAAAAGTCGTCCGCGACCACGATCTCCGATGCCGCGATGATCGCATCCCTGTCCATCAGCATGGAACCGATCACCGACTGCTCCGCCTCAACGCTGTGCGGCAAAACCCTTTTTACTAACGCTTCTTCCATCTGTCCGATTTCCTCTCTGTACGTCTGTGTCTATAACTTCGCACGGCTTCTGCATATATTTCTGCAGAAGCCGTTTTCTTTCTTACTTTGCAGGCTGGAACCTCTACCTGGTTTCCTGCCCTGAATTTCAACTATGCTGTCCGCGTATTGCACACGCGGCAGACATTCAGTCTTTACGCCTCAACGACCTTCACGCTGAGTCTTGCTGTTACTTCCTTGTGGAGCTTGATCGGAACCTCAAAGCTTCCGATGCTCTTGATCGGCTCCGGCAGAACCATCTTTTTCTTATCGATATCAAGCTTTAACTGGTCCTTCGCCGCCTTCGCGATCTCCTTTGTGGAGACGGAACCGAACGCGCGTCCGCCCTCGCCGGCTTTGATCGAAACGGTTACGGACATCTTATCGATCTCCTCCGCAAGCTTCTTAGCCTCCGCAAGCTGCTCTGCCGCAACCTTCTCCGCGTTTGCTTTCTGGAGCTTTAAATCGTTTAAGTTCTTGGATGTCGCCTCAACACCAAGCTTTTTCGGAAGGATAAAGTTTCTCGCATATCCGTCATTTACCTTTACGACCTGGCCCTTTTTTCCAAGTGCCTTCACATCCTCTAATAATACAACTTCCATCTTAAATTTCTCCTTTCTCCAGCATCATATCAATGACGCCTTTCACCTTCTCCTTGGCCTCCTCAACGGTAGCGCCCGGGAGCTGTGCGCCTGCGATCGTTCTGTGTCCGCCTCCGCCCAGCTTTTCCATCATGACCTGGACATTGACTTCGTCGATCGATCTCGCGCTGATATAGATTTTGCCTTCATATGGGGTCAGAACGACAGATGCCTTCATTCCCACAATGTCAAGAAGCTCGTTTGCAGCCTGTGCGCCTACTACTGTCGGGCTCTCCACGCCCTCTGACGGGCACACGCTGATGGCAAAGCATTTCTTATAGACCTCTGCCTGACGGACTGCCTCGGCTCTCGCCTTGTAGTCCTCCATACTGTCACGGAACAACTTCCGTACTCTCGTCACGTCCGCTCCGTTTCTTCTAAGGAACGCCGCCGCCTCAAAGGTGCGGACGCCCGCCTGATTTGTAAAGTTGTTCGTATCAATCACGATTCCCGCGTACATAGCGTCCGCCTCCGGGGATTTGATCCGGATACTGTCAGCAACATACTGTAAAATCTCCGCAACCAGCTCACAGGCAGATGACGCGTAAGGCTCTACATAGGACAGAGTCGCGTTTGTGATGATCTCGCTGGACTGACGGTGGTGATCGATGACAACGATCGTCTTCACGAGTTTTAAAAGGTCCGGTTCTTCTGTGATACTCGGGCGGTTGACGTCAACAACGACAAGCGCCGTATTGTTATCCACGATATCCGCGGCCTCACTTCCCGTGAGGAACAGGTCCTTCGGATAATCGCCGGTCTCAAAGCGTTCCATCATCGGACGCACCGAGGAGGTCACTTCATTGATCACGATATGTGCTTTTTTGTTCAGGGCAGACGCGATCCGGTACATTCCGATCGCCGCGCCGAAGCAGTCGATATCTCCGATCTTATGTCCCATGATCAGAAGGCAGTCCTTTGTCTCAAGAAGCTCCCTGAGGGCATGGGCTTTGACGCGGGCCTTGACACGGGTCGTTTTCTCTAACTGCTGGGCCTTTCCGCCGTAATACTGGATCTTCTGGCCGCATTTTACTACCGCCTGATCACCGCCTCGGCCGAGGGCCATATCGATCGCTGTACGGGCATAATCATAGTTCTGGCTGTAGGTATCGCCGTTCATTCCGATACCGATACTTAAGGTCACCGCCATCTCGTTTCCGATATTGACGGTCTTTACCTCCTCAAGCAGTCCAAACCGCTCTTTTTCCAGACGCGGCATATAGCACTGCTTGATCGCAAAGAAATATTTGTCCTTCTCCAGCTTCTTTACGATACCGTTGACCGCCGAAATGTACTTGTTGATCTTTCGGTCGATCAGGGCCGTTAAGAGCGATCTGCGGACTTCCTCGACGCTCTCCAACGCCTCATCATAGTTGTCCAGATAGATCAGGCCCGCGACCATCTTCTGGTCTGTGATCGCCTGCTTGTAGTTGTAGAGCTCTGTCTCATCATAGAGATATACCGCAAGGATCTGCTGCTCCGTCTGCTTCTCCGGGATTCCGGAGGCAAGTTCATCCGGGCGGATCGTCACGCGTTTCATACTCACGCGGTATTTCGATTCCCCATAGATCACATGGACTTCCATCGCATTTTCCATCTTCTCGAGGGATTCCACTGTGATCTCCTTGAAGAGCATTGTCAGGCTTTTCCCTGCGCTCTTCTCTTCTTTGGTCACCGCCTCAAAGGCGCGGTTCATCCAAAGGATCTTACCCTCCGTGTCCGCGATCGCGTAGGGCAGCTCCAGGGACGCCAGAAGCTGTTTCTGGCTCCAGCTGTACGCCGACGCAAAGGACACCAGACTGCCGAGAGCCCGCTTCTTTCCGTACATATACAGGGTTCCGGCACACGCCGCGTAGATCACCGTAAATGCAAGCATCACGAATCCCGCCTTGCGTGAGATCAGGTTGACCGCAGCTCCCGCAAGGATTACCAGTGCCGTTAAAAATACCGGCCACTGAAGGTAAAGCTGCAGAATATGGCTGACCTTTTTATCATCTTTCATTCTTATCTCCTATCCGCCGCCCGGTAAAATGGGCATAGCAAGACCATAAAAAGAATGTGCCTTGACACATTCTCGCGCCGAGCGCAGTCGCTTGTGATAGACTCTTCTTGCGCGAGTGTGCGTTTGACACGTTAGTGCCTTTTTATGCATGGAGAAATTCAGGCAGAATTTCTCCATGTATCAGAACCGACTTTGGGGATAGTATACCATAGATACAGGCATTTGTCCATGATCCGCTTGGGGCGGACATTGCACTGCGGTCTATGAAATTCCTGACGTGGATAGCAGCGACGCGGCTTCTAAAACCACCAGTAGCGTAAAATAGACTTTATAGATCAAAGAATTTGTGATAGAATAATATAGGTGCCACCATAACGGTAGGCGGTTTGTCCCTCTTCGCAGAGGGCATGCGTAACCCTCTGATACATCGAAAAAAACGCAAAAAAATAACCGCCCAGTCCTCGCAAAACTAGCGGTTATTTTTTAATCCATATTTTCGAGGGCCAAGCCGTCTATCGGTGGCACTTCTCTTATCTATAATATAACATCTCTTCTTTAAATATTCAAGAGGTCTTTCTGCGATTTTCCTGTAACACTTTTCCATGCTATTTCCGTTAAAATCTTGGATATTTTCAAAATCAGTTGATAAGAGGACGGGATTTAAGTATAATATAAATGAGCCAGAAAGGTTTCCGTGTGGCGACACATGAAAGCTGTACTCCGGCTGGGGAGGGTAATTACCAGCACTTTATGATACTCGGCAAGGCATCGAGGCTGACAGCCAGCATAAAACTCGCAATCATAAAAAATGCGTCGGATAACTTTGGTTGTCCGGCGTTTCTGTTACCCAAATACCGTTGATAGGAAAAATCTAATGAGGAAAAAGATCGATAAGAAAGAGATTGCAAAAGAAATTTGTAAAGCCGCGAAGTTATACAAAACCTCTTTCCTGCAGGAAGTTCGCATTTGTGTTTAATGAAGAAAATAAAGTTATAAGGCAACTATCAATCAATACTTTACGAAAGGATTTTCATTTATGAAAGCAACCGTACTCAGCGACAACATCCCCGCCGAAAATCTCGGCTGTGAATGGGGATTATCAATTTTTATTGAATATCATGGGAAACATATCCTTCTCGATGCCGGGGCATCCGGACTTTTTCTGACGAATGCTGATGTGCTTGGACTGAACATGAAAGACGTGGATTTCGGAGTTCTCTCCCACGCGCACTATGACCATGCAGACGGAATTCCGGAATTTTTCAGGGTAAATTCGTCCGCACCGTTCTATTTTAGGGAAACCACCGGAGAAAACTGCTGCAAAGGTGTCTGGAACTATAAGAAATACATCGGTATTCCAAAGGGCATGTTAAAAAAGTATCCGGACCGGATCAAGCTCGTCTCCGGGGACTTTTCCCCATGTGACGGGGTTTATCTGATTCCACATAAGACTCCGGGACTGGAGAAAAAAGGAATCCGGGAGCACATGTACCTGAAGGAAAAACGGCGCTGGAGACCGGATTCCTTCTCCCATGAGCAAAGTCTTGTCTTCGACACACCGGACGGTCTTGTGATCTTCAACAGCTGTTCCCACGGCGGTGCCGATACCATTATCCGTGAGGTCACCGCGACTTTCCCGGATAAAAAAGTAAAAGCCCTGATCGGCGGCTTCCACCTCTACAATAAGACCGACGCAGAGATCCTTGCCCTCGCCGAAGGGATCCGCTCCACCGGTATTTCTGAAATCTACACCGGCCACTGCACCGGAGATCATGCCTTTGATCTCCTGCGAGAGACGTTAGGAGAATCCGTTCATAAGCTGCATGCGGGGCTTGTGATGGAATTTTAAAAACAAACTCCGCACAGTTTCCCGTGCGGAGCTCTTGTACTACCCGTTTCAATTGTTGTTCTCTACCCGATCAGACTCATTAAGTATCCTACAAATGCGCCGCCCGGTGTTCCAATAATATTGCCGAGAAGAGCCATCAGGATACCGATCGGAACCAGCGCACTGCTGTATGCGCCTGCAAGCACCGGTGCTGTCGCAGTTCCTCCGACATTCGCCAGAGAAGCAACCGCACAGGTAAAGATATCCAGTCGGATCAGCTTTGCAAGGATTACCATAACCGCTATATGGATCAGCAGGATCAGGAATCCGGCAGCCAGCCATACCGGTGCATTTCCCATAGCAGAAATATCTGCTCTGGAAGCGATCATCGCGATGACAATGTAAAGCATGATATTGGAAACTTCTTCCGTTCCCTTAATCTTTCCAAAAGGAGTCATTGCTACGATCAGACCTACAGCTGTTACAAGAAGAACTGTCCAGGTTGCCTTATCAAAAACAGGCAAAACAGACGCAACCATAACACCGGCATCCTTGGACAGAGAGGATATAAAGAAGGATACGCCGATTAAAAGAAGCATGTTTTTCCAGGTAAGAGGTCTCTTGTCCTCCCTTGCCTCTTTTTCCAGAGATGCTCCTACTTCATCGATCAGACGTACATCTGCCTTTGTCCAGGAGTTGAATTCCTTAGAGAAGTTGATCACCCACAGAAGGAACATAACATAGATTACTGCACAAACCGAATCCATTACCAGAGAATATGCCAGACTATCTTCACTTACATCCAGAATTGCCTGGATCGCCAGCATATTACTGCCGCCGCCTAACCAGCTTCCGCACAGTGCTGCAAGTGCTTTCCAGCTTTCCGGGCCCAGTAATTTATGGAAAATGCCATAGCTTACTACAAAACCAACACCGATTGAAATACTCGCCGAGAAGAAACCGATCAGCATTTTCGGTCCTAATTTAATGATCTTTTTCAGATCACAACGCAGCAGCATTAAAAACAGCATTGCGTAGAGTAACGGATTTTTGATCGATACGTAAATGGCTGACGTATCCTGCAGATCCCATACTTTCATAGTACATAAAAGCATCATGCCTAAATAGATCAGAACGATCGGCGGTGCAAATTTAAAAAAGGTCTGTGCGCCTTTTCCCCGCAGGTACGCGGGAAGATTGACCAGAATTGCTGCTAACAGCATTAAAGTGGCCAGATAGATAAATCCATCATGAATCATTTGAAATGCTCCATTCCGCCACCGGATATCGGTGGGCTTTATTTTCTTATTCAGAACAAGCCATAACGAGCGGTTGAAATTTTCAGCTCCCCCTTCCTTCTCCCTTTCGATACCTTTTCACGAACCGCAGAGCAATGTGAGACTGGCATAGCAGTGTACTGTTTCTCCATAGAATTTCCTCAGAAGGCTAAAAAAAGAGTCCAGAATAATGTTCTGGACCTTTCAATGACTTCTCAAATAGTGTACTGCCCTTCCACATTGCTGTTTCTTTTTTTGACTTTTCCTCTACGTAGTATAAAGGGTGTCAGCAAAAAAGTCAATTTTCAGACATAAATATCCTTAAATATCTTTAAATGCAATTTTCATGCAGTTCCTTATTGTAGCTTCTTATATTTCCCAGTTTTCGGGGAAAAATTTCTTTTTTTAACAAATCACCTGACATACTAATGGATGCCTTAATGGTGAGACTTCAGGAAATTTTAAATCTCAGCGATGAACAACTGACTGTATTTACATATTATTTGACATTGATTCCGAAACCATCTTCCATATCGGTAGAGATGTAAAATACTTGTTTGACATTTATGCCGAAAACAAATATTGCAATTCATCGAGGATCGCTGGAAAATATAGTAGACGTAAATGGAATTATTAAGTGCTCTTATATATTATATGCCCGTAAGAACACCCACGCTGCTTTTCACACGGGATTCTGACGAATTCTCCCCTATCTATTGACATAGAGTCCTAAATTAAGTTTGAAAAACGGCACTGCCTCTTTCTCAGATGTAAATACCGATGAAGCAGTGCCGTTCCTATTTTTATTCCATCCAGGCTCCATTCGAATCTACTTTGTATCCGTCTGGAGTGACTGTATTCACGAACAAATGTCCCTTATTCTGGCCAGAAACTGGTTCTAAATAATACCATTTTCCATCAATCTTCTTCCAGCCTGTTTCCATTCTGCCAAACCAGCCATCAGAAATCGGATTCAGATAGAAATAGCATCCATTCCATTTCAACCAGCCAGTAACCACATAGCCATTCTTGTCAAAATAGTACCACTCTTTTCGTCCCAAATATTCCAGTTCGCACCATTCATCATGTGGCCATGTACCATCTATTCTCTGATACCACCAGCCTTTTTCATTCTTTATCCACTTTCCTGTTACTCCTCGTTTCGGTATATAGGAGGTATCATCACTGTCATCTGAACTATCCGATCCACTATCTGATGCCCCTCTTACCGTAAATTTGGCAGTAAAGTTCTGCTCTTCCAATACTCTGAATCGGAACTCAAGTTCTTTTGATACACAATTGCCATCTTTATCATACCAGCCGACAAAACGATATCCACTATCTGGCTTTGCTGTTAATTTTGCAAAATCACCACGAATTGCAGCTTTGCTTCCTTCAACAGTGCCATGTCCTTCTGCCGAAGCATTGATCAGATAACTTGTCAATGTATCCTGATATTCAGCCAACTCAATCTCTGTATTTTCTTTCAGAAGACGATATGAATTATGCTCTTCACCATTATAGAACATTGATTCCGTAATTCCATAGAAATGATCCGCCTGGTTAAGTGTCACAGCGCGATAGTCCGTCTTTCCAATCAAACCCGAACCATCTGACGCAAACTCAGCAACAGAATAATCCATAGTTCCTGCAGCACGGGCAATAATCTCCAGTTTATATTTGCCACTCTGTGGAACGCCAACGATCTTCTGTCCCGCAGAATCAACATATACGTCGATTTCATCATCCGTCACATTTTGCACCTGATCATTTACAATTTTCCCGACCATATTGTCGTTTTCATCGTAAATAATAATATCTACCGGGCAGTTGGTTGCGTATCGGATTCCGCCTTTATCATAGAACTTATGGTTTGGATCTGTATCCGTAACTTCCGAAAATCCACTCTTTTCTCTGTCGTAAGCACCATCAGGTCCATAATACCGGTAGTCTTTTGGTCCAATTTCGATCCGGCTGTTTATTACTTTCCGGCCACGATTTACTCCTGAATTTGAATCATAATAATATTCTTTGCCATTGATCTCAATCGGTCCAGTCTGCATTGCTCCACGATGATCCTTGTTATGTTCTGAGCCATCACCGGTGCTGAAGTAATATTCCCCTTCTCCGGTTTCATCCGTGATCTTCTGTGTTCCGACTAAAACCCGACCATTCTGATCAAAATAGTACCGTTTGCCATCAATGTAGGCCCATCTGTTTTCTATGTAAAATCTCTCATCCCCATCTGTTGCATAATAATATTTTTCTCCAGATTCATCCCATGAACCGGCAAATGTCAGTGAAGCAAACTCATCTTCAAAATAATTTAATGGCGTGATTCTCTGAAGCTTGTCAATTTCTTTCTGTAAAAAATCCACTTTAAATTGCTTCAGACCATCTCTGCTATATATAGAGTCATACACTTTTTTCATATTCTGATATCTCAAAATTGTTATGCATCTCATAAATTCAAAAGCATTTAAATAGTCTGCTAAGCTTTCTGAATCTCCATCTATTAAAAGTTTTTCTTCCTTTTCCCGCAGAACATCATATGCTACAGTATAAAGCATCTGCGTTTGTGCAATCGTATTAACTGCTTCCGGTCTTCCGTCGATAGTCTGGATCGTAGTGATAGCTTTGCTAAGTCCCTTAAGTAACGGTAAACTTCCTTCGCCGAGATCTTTTATAACATCTGCTACAACCTTAGACATATTGTATTTTGTATTTTCTTTGAAATCCCAACCTGTCAACGGTCTTTTTTCCCCGGTCAAAACTTCATTCCATGAATTTCCCTGCTCTATTACCGCAAAGCAGGTATCAAATACTTGAAGTTTTATCCGTTCTTCATAATTATTTCTTAATTCTGAAACAGCATTCTTTAAATTCTGGATATTTTTATCTTGCCAGAATCAATCTTATCGATTGACGCTTCCAACTCATTCAGATAACTTATTTTTTCTGAATGATCCCGAAGCGCATCTGACCAACCGTTTACCTGTTCCATGATTGTATCAAATAATTCATAATTCTTTGCTGCAACAATGCCTAAAATTTCTTCAGCATCTTCTCCATTACTCTCTTTTTTCTTTACTTCTTTCGCCAATTCATTAAATGAATCCGAATATTTTTCTTCGTTTTTCAATGCATCACTAACTTTTTCTATTATGAACTTGATATACCCCCTCTCATCTTTAACTTCGTCCCAAGCTTTAGCAACCACCTTCGGATCCGTCCACAGTTCTATACTGTCGTCTATCTTTTCTCCCTCTACCGCAAACTTTACGTCCAGTACTTTTGCCAGAATTTTTCTGTTATTTGACTCTGTCATTAAATACTCAACATTTATGTCATCAATATCTATAAAGCCGAGTTGTTTTGCCAACCTCAGGAATGCATCCCCCGTCAGTTTCATCCAACCATCATCGATCTTAGCTGAAAGAATATACGAAAAATAATTCATATCATCCATATATGTTGAAATGAACGAATATCTGCTCAGTACTGTCGATGGACGGATATGCGACTGATTGTATTCTTCTTTCAAGATTCCGTCTAATCCTTTATCTGGAATGCACATTCCATATGGATATAATCCATCTTCATCTTCGCAATAATACAAGCCATCATGCATGCCCGTCATAACATAGCCATTTTCATTAAATTTCCATCTACCATTGAAAATTACACCGTTCTGATCCGTGTAATTTAACTTATAAATGCCTGATTTCAGCAACTGGCACTGATTATTCTCAAGAATATAATATCCAACTTTACCATTTTTAAATTTTACCCAGCCTAACTGCTCATCGCTGTCTGGTATATCTGGATTGTCTGGCTGTTGCGGAACATCATTTTGGAATTGAAGGACTGGATATGGGTATGTTTCCTCCCCCATTACCCAAACATTATCAAAATCAAATTCCTCAAAAGTGCTCTGTTCTTCCATCTCACTCAAAGTTACTTTTACAACATTGTCCATCCGTTCATTTTTATTTCCTACGGCTGTATTAATATAATAACACTTCTTATCGACTGCACGTAAAAGTAATGCAACTTTTCCATCTGTACCTGTCACTGCAGATACACCATTTTGGGTATATCCAATAATATCTCCAGCATAAGATTTTTTGTCATTTGATTCAGTTTCTACGCTTCCAATATTATAGCATCTGCTAATAGATCTGGTTGTCTGATTATCATATCCAATAATTCCACCCGCATATCCTGTTACCACTTTTACGTTGCCTGCATTATAACAGTTTTCAACGAAAGAGCTATAAAGCTCACCAACAATTCCTCCTGCTACACCCCTATCAAGTCTTGAGTCTGTATATACCGCTTCATAATTGACACACATGCTAACTGGTAATGCCATTCCAGATGCTCTGCCTGTAATTCCGCCCGCAATAATTTGAGATGAAGCAGTTGCCGTTATATTTCCAGAATTAACGCAGTTCTTCATCTGGTTCCTTGTTATTCCTGAAATTCCTCCTACATATGATGCACTCGAAAAATTCCCTGATGAAACAACATTTACACTACCTGCAAATATACTATCACTTATTTCATATGCACTGCCGGCAATTCCGCCCAATGTCAGCCTTGAATATGTACTACCCTTTATCGTAGAATTATCGGCTTTACAATTTTTTATAAATGATGTTCCTGAAGTCTTTCCGGCAAAAGTACCCACATTCATAGCAGGTATTTCCAAAGTTGTTCTTAAATCTATTTCACAATTCTGAGCTACGCAATTTTCAACTGATCCGCCCGTCAAAGAAGCCGCTAATATACCAACATCAATAGACGAAATAGCATTATTACTTATATGATCATCGTCTACCTCAAAAACAGAATCTGTAATTTTCAAATTCTTTACAGTTCCCAATAATTCTGTAAATATGCCATATCCAATATTTAAATTAGAATCCCTATAGCTTTTCCCAGCTTTCAAGCTTAAATTTGATATGCTAAAATTCTGTCCATCCAATGTTCCTGTAAATCCACGGAGTTTTTGCTTTGTGTCTTCACCAATCGGTTTCCAGCTAAAATCAGACATATCAATATCATTCATTAATTTATAGTTGCCCGCCAGATCATTCTGTATGTTCTGCAAATCTCCTGCCGTATAAATCGGAATCCATTCCTCTGCCTGCGCCACCGCAATTCCATAAACCGAGAACCCTACCGATTGGCAGCTAATTTCCTGATCTCCTTCTACTGTCTTCGGAACAAATTCAGCAACATCTTCCCCATCTTTCACATGGAAAATTTCTGATTCATCGACTTGTTCTCCAGTCATGGTATCCGGGAGTTTAAATGTTACCTTCACTCCATCAGACGGTTCAAACTCTTCCCCATCATTCCAGAATGAAATATCATAGGCATAAATCTGTTCAAGTTCTTTTTGATTTTCCTGCATTGATGAGCGCACAGAATCTGTGATCTCAGATCCTAAATCGACCTTTTTCACCTGGATCTGTGTGTTTTCCGGCAGAATGACATCCTGTGAGTCTATCTCAACAATAATTCCATCTTCTGTCGTAAACTGTTTTTTTAATCCTGTTGTTTCAGTTGGTTTATTTGTTGTATTTTCTGTTGCCGCATTACTTGATGTCATAAGTTCTATCGCATTGCTGGGCGTCAATAATCCCAACTCATCCCACAAGCTGCTCTCTTCCTTCTCCACATTGGCTGTTTTGTCCTGATTCGTATTTTCAAACGCCCAGGAAACTCCGCTGTTTCCAAATATGGTTCCTATAGACAAGCTTATTGCCAGTCCCCATGCCAGATATTGTTTCTTCATACAATTCCTCCCTGTAGTCCACTTTTTTTGTTTAGACACAAATTGTAATGTAACAATTGAAGAAACTAAAAAGCAGGGGTGCAAAGATTCCACTTCACACTCCTGCTGTCATTTTCTGTACAACAAATAAACTCCTACCCCATTTCCATCTTGTCTATTATTATTATTTCGACTATAATGGAATGGCATAGTAGTGGCGCAACCATTGTGAGAAGTGTCCCTTAAACACTTTTCACATCTGCAAGGGTGTTGGTAGCACCCTTGCAGATGCTATGCTTTTTAGTTTTCTATGTTCATTCTAACACGGACGTAAAACATATTCAACTATATTTATCTATGTTGCTTTCCCGATTATTTATGCAATTTATGCTAAATTGGCAATGCTGGAAACGAAATGTCCCATACGAAATACGCCAATAGAAAAAAGCCCCTGTGTGATCTCTCACATAGGGGCTCGAATGATGCTTCAAATTAATTAGATAAAACCTTACTTTATCCGTGAAAATCCTTATTCTAAGGAATTATTCACATGTGTACGGCATAAGAGCGATATGACGTGCTCTCTTGATAGCTACTGTTAAAGCTCTCTGGTGCTTTGCGCAGTTGCCTGTGATTCTTCTCGGGAGGATTTTTCCTCTCTCGGATACGTATCTCTTTAACTTGTTTACGTCCTTGTAATCGATCTCGCCGTTCTTATCGCCGCAGAATACGCAAACTTTTTTTCTTCTATGCATGCCGCCTCTTCTTACTCTGGAAGAATCGGACTTGTCACCTTTATTGAATGCCATTTTAAATTACCTCCTGTTAGTTTCGTTGTCTGTAACCGTCCAACGCTTGTCCGGTCACGTGCAAACTCAGTCTACTCACAGCGAATTAGGAGTAACGCACTGTATTGTCTCAGACTGGTATTTAGTTGAATGGAAGTCCTTCGTCCTCGACTCCATCCGGGATATTCATAAATCCATCGCCGATGGCACTGGACGGAGCAGGTCTTGTCCCCTGCTGATAGCCGCCGCGGTTTCCGCCGCCGTAGCTGTTGCCGCCGCCAAAGCCGCTGTTATCGCCGCCCTGACCCTTGCTGTCAGCGAATTCCTGGTCATCTACAATAATATCTGTTGTATAGACCTTCTGGCCATCCTTATTTACATAGCTTCCGGTCTGGATTCTTCCGGAAACCAGTACACGCATGCCCTGACGGAAATATTTCTCCGCAAATTCACCGGCACGATCAAAAGCTACGATGTTGATAAAATCGGCCGTCTGACCCTGATCGCCGTCCTGGCTTCTTCTGCCTCTTCTGTCAACTGCAAGCGTATATCTTGCGATTGCCATGGAGCGCTCGCCCTGGGAATAGCGTACTTCCGGATCTCTGGTTAATCTACCCATAAGGATAACTCTGTTCATATTCTCACTCTTTCTTTATTAAGCGTCCTGTCTTACGCAAAGATAGCGAACAACCGGCTCCATAATACGGATGTGAGCCTCAACCTCGTTCGGGCAGTTTGCCTCACCCTCGAAGTGGATGAAGTAGTAGAATCCCTCTTTGCTCTTCTGGATCTCGTATGCAAGTCTCTTCTTGCCCCATTCGTCCACATCAACGATATTGCCGCCGAAACGTGTGATATAGCCTTTCACTTTCTCAAGTGCGGCTGCTCTCTCGTCATCTTCAAGTTTTGCGCTAAGAACAACTGCTAACTCGTATTTGTTCATAGTTTCATAAACCTCCTTCTGGTCTTCCGGCCCCCGATTTTCAGTATCAGGAGCAAGGATTTTTTACATGTCACAGGTAATAATCTTAGCAAAAAAGAGCAGGAAATGCAAGCACTTTTTGCCTGATTTCCTGCTCTTTTTATACTTTTTTCATTCCTTACCATCTTTCGCACCGGTGAGAGATCCTGCGCCGGTCGAAATTTGGTGATCCGGCCTGTTTTTCAGAAGTTTTATCTGAAATTACGCCGTTTTTCTCGAAAAGATCCCTTTTACTTTATCGATATATGGCTTCGTCCACGGAATATTTCCAAGAAGGACGAATAATGTACCTGTCTCTTATACACATCTGACGCTGCCGACGATCTTACGC
>OWJA01000755.1_pt1 | contig 16221 bp, 15 predicted proteins | sample 1732901 | NCBI WGS metagenome assembly OWJA01 (sample SAMN05065766, study PRJEB22554) | human gut metagenome | biome: ENVO:2100002; feature: ENVO:00000062; material: ENVO:00002003 | host: Homo sapiens | place: USA | reverse complement strand
AGAACAGCCAGCAGAACAGCAGGAACAGCTTGCGGCCGGTCTTGCCGATGTACTTTTCGATCAGCATGCCCATGCTCTTGCCGTCGTTCTTAACGGAAGCATACAGAGCGCCGAAGTCGGTGACAGCACCGAAGAAGATGCCGCCCAGCAGCACCCACAGCAGCACCGGCAGCCAGCCGAAAGCAGCAGCCTGGATCGCACCGGTAACAGGGCCTGCACCGGCAATGGAGCTGAACTGGTGTGCAAACACGGTCCAGCCGTCGGTGGGAACGTAGTCCCGGCCGTCCTCATGGACAACTGCCGGGGTCTTGGCAGAGGGGTCGATGCCCCACTTGTTTGCCAGCCAGCGGCCGTAAAGCATATAAGCGCCAAACAGACACACGGCTGCGATCAATACGATGACCAGCGTATTCATTGTTTTTACCTCTTTCCTTTCTTGGCATCCGGCAAATGTCAGCGGCATGGGGGCGGCAGGGTGTAAAAAAGGCCCCGTCTTCCTGCGTTCGTTCCATTTGGGACGAACCATCGAAGACGAAGGCCTTCACATACACTGCACATCGTGTATGGAATACTCCGCGATACCACTTCGTTTGCTGCACAGGGCAGCCACTCCCAGCGTACATACATACGCAGCCCCGTAACGTGGGCAAAACGGCCATGCATTACTGGAAGGCGGGGTCAGCGCCTTTGTTCACACAGGCTGCTCGCAGGGGAGAACGCTTTGCTCCTGACTGCTGCCCTTGCATCAGATGGGCGGCTCTCTGGGAGAGGGTGCTGCAAAGAATCATGTCCTGTTCATCGCATTTGCCGAATGATTGTCCGTATTTTAGTGCGGAATTCACAAATTGTCAATATCATTGGCACAAGTTCGGAGGATACACTAATTCAGGAAAGCGTTCTGCAATAATTTTTAGGTGATTTTTGTTCATGCGTGAAACGAAGAAAACTATACACCAACACGAATGAAAAGAGTTCACGCCAAGGACTTGACTTTCACACTTTGATGTGCTAAAGTGGTGATGCAAGAAAGAACCTGAACATTTCCGGAACATTTAAAAGAGGGAACGCTCCCAAAACCGGACAGTCCGCTGCGGCGGCAAGGAGAACATTCATGTCAGATAAAAATTCCAGAAGAAACCAGACCACCGATGCACTGTTTGATGCCATCCTCAGTCTGGAAACGCGGGAGGAGTGCTACAACTTCTTTGAAGACCTGTGCACTGTAAAGGAGATCTCGGATATGGCGCAGCGGCTGGAAGCGGCAAAGATGCTGCTGGACGGCAGAACCTACGATCAGATCGTGAAGGCAGTGGAGATCAGCACGGCCACCATCAGCCGCATCAACCGCTGCATCCAGTACGGCTCCGGCGGCTACCGCGAGACCATTGAAAAGGTGCGCGGCACCCAGAACCCTAAAAAGCAGGAGTAACACCGGCGTACCCGGCAGACATAGAATGGGGCGTACACCGCCCCTGACCGGACGAATGAAAGGAAGGTTTTATCATGTCTGCTGAGAACTGTATCGATACCACCCGCTGCCCCTGCCCCTGCCTGCCCAAGGTGACGCTGGAGCAGGCGGTCGTTGACCTTGTGGAGAGCATCGCTCTGCAGGAAAATGCCCTGAGCCACATCCTGTGTGCCGAAAGCCGGAAGATGGACGCCGCCATGAAACTGGACGGTCTGGACCTGTGCAAGCTGCTGGAAGTAAACGATTCGGCCACCAACATGGTGCACGCCGTGGCAAACCTGGAGCTGGTGCTCAAGGATAAGCTGGAGTTCGTCTCCAACAACCTGTACTATCCGCCTGCGGATGCCGCAGCGAAGTAAGAAGATGCGGAAAGGCCTGTCCGGATGCCGGGCGGGCCTTTTCTCTGCTTGAATGCATAATTTTTGTAAAAACCATTTGTTGGAATTGCTGATAACGGGATTCTGTGCTATACTATACAATGTATCACCATGAAAGTGAGGAAATTTACAAATTGCTGAACTACGATGCGATCCTGTTTGATGTGGACGGGACCCTGATCGATTCCGCTCCCGGTATCATAAATACATTAAAAGAAGTCTTTGCCAAGATGGGCGTGGACACCACAAATGTGAACCTGCGCCGCTACCTTGGCCCGCCGCTGCGCAAGAGCTTTGGTGAGCACTTTACCGACCCGGCCCTCATTGAAAAGGCCACCGACCTGTACCGCGACAGCTACGCCGTCAAGGGCAGCCACGAGTGCGCCGCCTACCCCGGTGCCGCAGAGATGCTGCAGCGCCTGAAGGACGCGGGCCTTGTGCTGTGCACCGCTACCTCCAAGCCCACGCAGGTCGTCACGCCCATTCTGGAAGAAAAGGGCCTTGCAGGCTATTTTGATTTTATCGGCGGCGCGTCCATGGACGAGAGCCGCGACACCAAGACCGACGTGGTGCGCCATGTGCTGGCCCAGCCCATGATGCAGGGCAGGCGGGTGCTGATGGTGGGCGACCGCAACGACGACATGCGCGGCGCTGCGGACTGCGGGCTGGATGCCGCCGGTGCGCTGTACGGCTACGGCAGCAGGGAAGAGCTGGAACCCTTCCACCCGGTGCTGCTGGCCGAAAGCTGCGCCAACCTTGCAGACCAGATCCTGAACGGACAGGCATGACCGGAAGGCCCTGTGCCGGAAACTAAGTGAATGGTGAGAGATATGAGAAATACACGACCGGAAAAGCAATCGCTTACTCCTATGCAGAAGCAGGCTGTGCTGGTGTGCAGTGTGTGCGCGCTGGCAGCCATTCTGACCATTGCCATTACCATGACGCTGCTCAAGCGCGGCAAGACCCCTGCAGCCCCGGGGGAACAGCCCTCCAGCGAGGTGCTGGTGCCGGGCGAAGAGGATATCTCGGATCACTACCAGATCAGCGAGACCTCTGCCGCCCTGCTGCCGGAGACCGCCGACGCGGGCGAGAGCTACCAGAAGGAAACGCTGTTCCTCGGCGATTCCAACACGGTGCGCCTGTACGCCAACGGCCTGATCAGCCTGCAGCAGTTCTGCGCCAAGGAGGGCATTGGCACCCATGCCGCCCTGAACGAGGGCATCGTTACCTTTAAAAAGGACAGCAGCACCTACACCATCGCGCAGGCCGTGGCCAAAATGAAGCCCCGCCGCGTGGTCATCATGCTGGGCACCAACGATACCGGCATGAGCGTGGACGAGTTCATCAAGAACTACACCGCGCTGGTGCAGGCCATTCAGGAAAGCTACCCCTACACCGATATCATCGTGAACACGGTGCCGCCGGTGCCTGCAAACCACGCAAACTACCCCCACATGGACCAGACCAAGATCGACGACTTCAACATGGCCCTGCTGTCCATGTGTGAGCAGATGGGCCTGAAGTTCCTCAACAGCGCCGAAGCGCTGAAGGATGCCAACGGCTATGGCCGCGAGGATTACTACCAGACCGGCGATATCCATCTGAAGCCCGTGGGCCTGAAGGCCATGCTGAGCTATCTGCGCACCCACGCTTACCAGACCGACGACCGCCGCCCGGACACCGCCAACATTCCCACCCGCGCCGAGTATACCCCGAACCCCAGCTCTGCGGTGACAGCACCCAGCAGCTCGGAGGCTGCAGGCTCTTCCGAAGAGCAGGGTGTGCTGTATCAGGCCAGCTACCGGGTGGACAAGACCGGCGGCACCCTTTCCAGCGGCAGCGACAGCGGCAAGACATCCCTCTCCTATGAAGTGACCAGCGCCGCCCAGTCCATCAGCGTGACGGCTGTGCCGCAGGACGGCTATGTGTTCGTCAAGTGGAGCGACGGCGTGACCCAGAAGACCCGCACCGATACGAACTTCAAGCAGAACGTGGACGTGACCGCCGTGTTTGCAGCGGCTTCCGTGCATATCAGCAGCACCGGCAAGGCCGTGCTGGGCGATTCCTACACCTTTACCGCAAAGCTGGGCGGCAAGCACCTCACTGCCGACAGCATCCGCTGGTACGCCAACGGTGTGGAAGTGCCTCAGGCGGCGGGCAAGACCACCGTCAAGGTGGAGATCGACCCCTCCATGCTCAATGCGACCTTTAAGGTGTACGCAGTGGCAAGCTACAACGGCTGCACCGTTACCAGCAACGTCCTGAATGTGACGGTCAGCGGCGTAAGCTCCGACAGCTCGTCTCACAGCTCCGGCAGCTCTGGCAGCACGTCGGGCAGCAGTTCTTCCGGCAGCACCAGTTCTTCCGGTGCATCGTCCGGCACCACCTCCGGGGCATCCTCCGGGGCTACATCCACCTCCGGCAGCTCGTCTCACAGCTCTTCCGACAGCTCGTCTCACAGCTCTTCCAGCAGTGAGAGCACGGCTTCCCCGGCAGGCTCGGCTTCTGCTTCCAACGGAACAGCCAGCTCTTCCCACAGCACCAGCTCGTCCCACGCGGGCTCTGGTGAGAGCAGCTCGGCTTCCCATAGCAGCTCCGGCAGCGAGAGCAGCTCCGGCAGCTCCCATGCGGCTTCGGAATCCAATGCCAGCAAGGAAGCCGCCAACGAGCAGTCCGCATCCACGGACTCCGCGTCCTGAGGCTGTCACCCCGGCCTGCCGTGCCGCATAGGCTGGCAGGAAGGGAGGCGTTTGCATGTACTACGAGGAACCCCGCATCCCGGCGCTGCCCGGGGAAGAGAACGTGACCGACGGCAGCGTGGACGATTACGGCACCGACTGGGAGAACGTGGACAACGGCGCGCTGGAAGAGGAAATGGCAAAGTGTGCTGCCACCCCCTGTGATGTCAAAACCACCTGCCCGGACAACGACCCGGAGCAGACGGACGTACCATCGTACGAAATTGTAACAGAATGATGTGAAGCCAGCTCTGTTTACGGCAGGGCTGGCTTCTGCCTGTTGTTGAGCGCATGGCAGCTGAGGCCATGGCGGAAGGAAAAGAGGGAAGGTTTATGGCAAAATATTATTGCGTGCTGTTCGATGCAGACAACACCCTGCTGAACTTTGACGCAGCCGAAAGCAAGGCACTGGCCGAAACGCTGGTGAACTACGGCATTGAGCCGGACGCAGAAACGGTGCAGACCTACCGCACCATCAACTCGGAGCTGTGGCGGCAGCTGGAAAAAGGCCAGATCAAGCGGGAAAAGCTCATGGCGGAGCGGTTCACCCGCTTCCTCAAGGCCATTGATGCCGCCGGTGACGGAGCCGAGATGAACCGCTTCTATCTGGAACAGCTCTCCACCCACCCGGACCTGATGGGGCCGGAAGTGCTGGATGTGCTGCGGGAGCTTTCCGAGGTGGCAACGCTGGCCGTTGTGACCAACGGCTTCCAGAAGGTGCAGATCCGCCGTCTGGCCGAGAGCGGTGTGCTGAACTTTATGGAGGACGTGTTCGTCTCCGAGAAGATGGACAGCGAAAAGCCGAACCGCAGAATTTTTGATGCGGCCCTGCGCGCCCTTGGCGTGGAGAACCGCGAGCATGTGCTGGTGGTGGGCGACGGCCTGAGCAGCGACATTCAGGGCGGCGTGAATGCGGGCCTTGACACCTGCTGGTATAACCCCAGCCACGCCGAGAACCCCGGCAAGGTGGTGCCCACCTACGAGATCGCAGACCTGAAAGAGCTGTACCCGCTGGTGATGGAGCAGGAAGAGCTGGCCAATGTGGGCCTGAAGAACCGCCGCCACCAGTGCTGAGCCAATAAGCGGATGGAGAACGGGATCATAAAACTATGCTGATACATTTGGAAAAACTAGGCAAGAGCTTTGGCGAGAAGATCGTGCTGCACGATGTGACCGCCAGTGTCGAGCGGGAGGACCGCATCGGCATCGTGGGCCAGAACGGCGCGGGCAAGACCACCCTGCTCAAGATTTTGACCGGCGAGTACCAGGACTACGAAGGTGAGTTCAGCGTGACCCACGGCGTGACGCTGGGCTATCTGGAACAGAACGCAAAGCTGGATGCCACGCTGGATCTCTACGGCGAGATGCGCTCCACCTTTGCCCCTGTGCTGGATGCCATGGCCCAGATGCAGGTGCTGGAACGCAAAATGGCCGCGCAGCCGGACGACACGGAGCTGCTGGCCCGGCACGACCAGCTGCAGAACATCGTGGATGCCGCCGACGGCTACAACATGGATGTGAACATCAAAAAAGTGCTGTCCGGCATGGGCTTTGCGCAGGATACATGGCAGAAGAACATTGCGGTGCTCTCCGGCGGCGAGCTGACGAGGCTGCGGCTGGCAAAGCTGCTGCTGGAAAAGCCGGACGTGCTCATTCTGGACGAGCCCACCAACCACCTGGACTTTGCCACCATGGAATGGCTGGAAAACTACCTCAAAAGCTATTCCGGTGCGGTGCTGGTGGTCAGCCACGACCGCTACTTCCTCGATAACGTGTGTACGAAGATCTGGGAGGTCTCCTTCCAGACCATGACCACCTACAAGGGCAACTTCTCGGCCTACCTGCCCCAGAAGGAAGCCGCCGACGCCCTGCGCCAGAAGCAGCACGATGCAGATGTGGCACTGGCCGAAAAGCTGCAGGACTATGTGGACCGCAACCTTGTGCGCGCCTCCACCACCAAAATGGCCCAGAGCCGCCGCAGGCAGCTGGAAAAGCTGGAGATCACCGAAGCGCCCAAGGACGAGACCAACCAGCTCAAGTTCCGGTTTGAATATGACGTAGAACCGTGGAATGAGCTGGTGCTGCTCAAGAACCTGACCATCAAAATAGGGGAGCGCACCCTGCTGGAACCCTTTACCTACACGGTGTGCCGCGGCCAGCGGCTGGTGATCGCAGGCCCCAACGGCGCGGGCAAGTCCACCCTGATGCAGGTGCTGGACGGCAAGCGCCGCCCCTCCGGCGGCATGGTGCGGCTGGGCACCGGCGCACGGCCCAGCATCTTTGCCCAGCAGCAGAACCGTCTGGGGCAGGGCCGGGTCATCGATGTGATCTGGAACAAGTACCCCCGCATGACCGAGCTGGAGGTGCGCAGCCATCTGGCAAAGCTGGGCTTCCGGGGGGAGACGGTGTTCAAGCCCTGCGAGGCACTTTCCGGCGGCGAGCTGGCACGCCTGCGCTTTGCGGAGATCGTGCTGGAACGGCCCAATCTGCTGTTTCTGGACGAGCCCACCAACCATCTGGACATTTACACCCGCGAAAATCTCACCGAGGCCCTCATGGCCTACACCGGCACGCTGCTGCTGGTCACCCATGACCGCCACCTGATGAACAGTCTGGCCTGCCCCATCCTCTACCTTGAGGACGGCAAGGCCACCCTCTACCCCAGCTACGACGCCCTGATGGGCCGCAGCGCCCCGGCCTCTGCCGTGCAGAAGGCCGCCGAACCGGCCAAGACCGGCTACGGCAGGGAGCAGCGCCGCCGCCGCGCAGAGCTGCGGGCCAAGATCAAGGCCTGCGAGGACGAGATGGAAGCCTGCGGTGCACGCGAAGTGGAGCTGGACAACGAGATCAACTCCCCGGAGGTGTACAACGACCCCGACCTGCTGCGCCAGAAGAGCGACGAGCTGAGCGACCTGCGCTTCCATCAGGAAGAGCTGTTTGCCGCGTGGGAAGCTGCCATGGAAGAGCAGGAAAGCTACGAGCAGAGCCAGCAGACCGAAGAGTAAAGGAGGGTGCAGCATGCCCCAAAACAGACGCAGTTACGAAAAAACGCGCCGAATCGCCCTTTCCGGCCTGCTGTTTGCGCTGGCCATGGCGCTTTCGTTCATTGAGGGCACGCTCACCATCCCGGGCCTTTTGCCGGGCATGAAGCTGGGCCTTGCCAACATCGTGGTGATGTACGCGTTGTTTTTTATGGGGCCAAGGCAGGCGCTGGTGCTGGACGTGCTCAAGGCACTGTTCGTGTTTCTGGTGTCCGGCTTCACGGCGGGCCTTCTCTCGCTGTGCGGCGGCCTGCTGTCCCTGCTGGTGATGTGGGTGCTGTACTATCTGCTGCCGGTGCGGCCCACCTGGTTCATCCTGTCCGTATGCGGCGCACTGGCCCACAACATCGGCCAGCTGCTGGGTGCGGGCGTGATCATCTCGTCGTCGCTGTCCTTCTACTATGCGCCGGTCATGCTGGTGCTGGGCCTTGTGATGGGCGCACTGACCTCCATCACCCTCAAGGCTCTGCTGCCGGCTCTTGGCAAAATGGGCTTCTCCACGCAGGAAAAGCGGGGGGAATAACCAACCGTCCATGCATCACAGTTGCATTTTGGCCGGAAATCAGTATAATAAGGAAACAACCTGCTATTTTAAAGATAAAATCTCTTGCATACAGCGCTGCCGCCGAGGGAAAGTGCGCGGCAGCCGGGAGGTGTTTGCACTATGAGTGAAAAAGTTACCATCAAGGTGGAGCGCAAAAAGCTGCATCTGCCCACCATCGCCCTGCGCGGGCTGGTGGTGTTCCCCAACAATCTCGTCCACTTTGAGGTGGGCCGCGAAAAGAGCATTGCCGCCGTGGAGTGGGCAATGGCAAATAATTCCAACGTGTTTCTGGTGGCACAGAAGTCCATGGACACCACCGAGCCGCAGCAGGCAGACCTGTTCAGCTACGGCGTGGTGGCCGAGGTCAAGCAGGTGCTGCGCGTCTCCGGGGACCTTGTAAAGGTCCTGGTGGAGGGCAAGTACCGCGCAAAGCTCAGTGCACTGGATGCCAGCGGCGATTTTCTGCTTTCGGAGGTGCGCCCGGCCCCGGTGCGCGCAGGCAAGGCCGACGATGCCGTGGAGACCGAAGCGCTGCTGCGCGCCCTCAAGGCCGGGTTTGACGAGTACCTTGGCATGAACCCGCGCCTTGGCAAGGACGTGGTGTTTGCCATCGTTTCCAGCGACGACCCCGCCTTCCTCAGCGAGTACATGCCTGCAAACCTGCTGTTCCGCTACGAGGACAAGCAGGCTGTGATGGACGAGGGCACCCTGAACGGACGGCTGAAAAAGCTCATCGAGATGCTGCGCCGTGAGTGTCAGGTGATGAAAATTGAAAAGGAGATCGCGGAAAAGGTCAACGAGTCCATGGACAAGAACCAGCGCGATTACTACCTGCACGAACAGCTGCACATCATCAGCGACGAGCTGGGCGAGGGCGACGACACCCACGCCGAGGCCGACGAGTACCGCCGCAGGATCACCGGGCTGCACCTTGCCGAGGACAGCGAGAAGAAGCTGCTCAAGGAAGTGGACCGCCTTGCCAAGATGCAGGGCTCCAACCAGGAGGCAACGGTCATCCGCACCTATCTGGACACCTGCCTTGACCTGCCGTGGAACACCTTTACGGTGGACGACCTTGATATCAGCCGCGCACAGCAGATTCTGGACCGCGACCACTACGGCCTGAAAAAGGTGAAGGACCGCATTCTGGAAACGCTGGCCGTGCGCAAGCTGGCACCGGACGTGAAGGCACAGATCATCTGCCTTGTAGGCCCTCCGGGCGTGGGCAAGACCAGTATTGCACGCTCCATCGCCGAAAGTCTGGGCCGCAAGTATGTGCGCATCAGCCTTGGCGGCGTGCGGGATGAAGCCGAGATCCGCGGCCACCGCCGCACCTACATCGGCGCGATGCCCGGCAAGATCATCACTGCCATGATCTCTGCCAAGAGCGCGAACCCCCTCATGCTGCTGGACGAGATCGACAAGCTGGCAGGCGACTTCCGGGGCGACCCGGCCGCAGCCCTGCTGGAAGCGCTGGACCCGGAGCAGAACAGCACCTTCAACGATCATTTCATCGATATCCCGTTCGATTTGAGCCATGTGCTCTTTATCACAACCGCCAACGATCTGGGCAGCATCCCCGGCCCCCTGCGCGACCGCATGGACGTGATCGAGCTGCCCAGCTACACTCGCGTGGAGAAATACAACATTGCCCGCAAGCACCTGCTGCCCAAGCAGCTCAAGGCCTGCGGCCTGACCGGAAAGGTCACGCTGAGCCAGAGCGCGCTGTACGGCATCATCGACGGCTACACCCGCGAGGCCGGTGTGCGCAATCTGGAACGCACCATCACCAGCGTGCTGCGCAAGTGCGCCCGCAAGATCGCCGCAGGCGAGGTGGAAAGCGTCTCCGTTACCGGCACCATGCTGGAACAGCTGCTTGGCCCCCGCTTTGTCAAGCCCGACTTCCTCAACCGCACCAACGCGGTGGGCATCGCCAACGGTCTGGCATGGACCAGCGTGGGCGGCGAGACCCTGCCCATCGAGGTGCAGGTGATGGACAACGGCAGCGGCAAGATCACCGTCACCGGTTCGCTGGGCGACGTGATGAAGGAGAGCGCTCAGCTGGCCGTTACGTGGGTGCGCGTGCACGCCGCCGAGTACGGCATCGACCCGGAAAAGCTCAAGAAGTGCGACCTGCACATCCACGCCCCGGAGGGCGCAGTGCCCAAGGACGGCCCTTCTGCCGGTGTCACCCTGACCACGGCGCTGGTGTCCTGCCTGTCCGGCATCCCGGTGCGCGGTGATGTTGCCATGACCGGCGAGATCACCCTGCACGGCAACGTGCTGCCCATCGGCGGCCTGCGGGAAAAGAGCATGGCGGCCTACCGCGAGGGCATGAAGACGGTGCTCATCCCCAAGGACAACGAACCCGACCTGTATGAGGTGGACGACGAGGTGAAGAAGAATCTCACCTTCCTGCCCATGCAGAGCCTGACACAGGTGCTGAACGCGGCCCTGCTCAAGCCCCAGAACGCAAAGAAGGCCAAGGCTCCCAGCCGCACCCATGCAAAGAAAAAGGCGGCAGACGCCGCCATTGTGCCGCCCACCGCAGAAAAGCCCCAGCCCGGCGCGGTGTGCTGAGAACAATAGAAACCCTCTCAGTCACGGCTTGCGCCGTGCCAGCTCCCCCGAAGGGGGGAGCTTAAGGGATGTTTTCCACCAGATGAAAGAGCTCCCCCTTCGGGGGAGCTGGCGAGGAACGAAGTGACGAGACTGAGAGGGTTTGACGTACCACAAGAAAGGAAAGCTCTATGAATTACAACAAAGCTGATTTCATTGCCAGCTACGGCATTTCCAGCCAGCTGCCCGAGAGCGACCGCCCGGAGCTGAGCTTTTCGGGGCGGTCCAACGTGGGCAAATCCAGCCTCATCAATAAGCTGTGCAGCCGCAAAAACCTTGCCCGCGTGTCCAGTACGCCGGGCAAAACGGCCACCATCAATTTCTATTCGGTGGACGACTGCTACTTTGTGGACCTGCCCGGCTACGGCTACGCCAAGGTGAGCAACGCCGACCGTGAGCGCTGGGACGACCTCATCAACAGCTACTTTGAAGCACCCCGCCACCACACCCTGCTGGTGCAGCTGCTGGACTGCCGCCACGCCCCCAGCGCCGACGATGAGCAGATGCTGCGCTACCTGCACTATCACCAGATCCCCTACGTGGTGGCCCTGACCAAGGCCGACAAGCTCAAAAAGAGCCAGCTGGCCAAGACGCTGGAAGACTTTGAGAACCTCTGCCGCCCCTATGGCTGCCAGAAGGTGGTGCTGACCAGCGGCGAGAACGGCTACGGCATCCCGGAGCTGCAGGCGGTGCTCAACGCCGCTGTGGCCGGGGAACAGGAAGCGGAGTAAACCATGGCCTACAACGAATTTGCCTATTTCTACGATGAATTCAACGGCGAGGCCGATTACGATGCCCTGTATGCCCACATCCATGCAAAGCTCAAGGAGCACGGCATCCACGACGGCATCCTTGCCGACCTTGGCTGCGGCACCGGTGAGCTGACGTTGATGCTCACGCAGGCGGGCTATGATATGATCGGCATTGACCAGTCCGAGGAGATGCTCTGCGTTGTGCGCGATAAGGCCGAACAGCTGGGCCTTTCCGGCAGGCTGCTGCTGCTCCGGCAGGACCTGCTCAAGCTCGATCTGTACGGCACCATCCGGGGCGCGGTGTCCACCTTTGACACCTTCAACCACATCCCGGACCTCGACACCGCCATTGCCAACGCGGGCTTTTTCATGGAGAAGGGCGGGGTGTTCCTGTTCGATATGAACACGCCCTACAAGCACCGGAACGTGCTGGGCGACAACGCGTTCACCTTTGAGGAAGAGGATGCCGCCTGTGTGTGGCGCAACCACTACGATGCCGCCAACCGCCGCGTGGAGATCACCGTGGACATCGACTACCACGAGACCGGCGAGCACTTCCACGAGCAGTTCTGCGAGTACACCTATGACCTTGACACCATCCGCACCGCGCTGGAAAAGCACGGCTTTGCGCTGGAAAGCGTCTGCGACGGCGAGACCTTCGGCCCGCTGACCGAGGACAGCCAGCGCTATTTCTTCTGCGCAGTCAAGCAGTATACACAATTGGAGGGATAACTTTATGGCAAATCTGATCCGCGGCCTGTCGGAGAACGGCGGGGTCGTGTTCTGCGGTGTGGATTCCACCCAGATCGTCCGCAAGGCCGAAAAGCTGCACACCACCAGCGCCACCTGCAGCGCGGCACTGGGCCGTCTGCTCACCGGCGCGGCCCTGATGGGCTCCATGCTCAAGGACGACCGTGACCAGATCACCCTGCGTGTGTCCGGCGGCGGCCCGGCGGGCGTGGTCATTGCCTGCACCGACGGCACCGGCAACGTGAAGGGCTGCATCGATCACCCCTTGGTGGAGCTGCCCGCAAAGCCGAACGGCCACCTGGATGTGGGCGGCGCTGTGGGCAAAGACGGTGTGCTCACCGTCATCCGGGATAACCGCCTGCAGAAGGAGCCTACCGTGGGGCAGGTGCCGCTGGTCTCCGGCGAGATCGCCGAGGATCTGACCGCCTACTACGCCTACAGCGAGCAGGTGCCCACCGTCATGGCGCTGGGCGTGCTGGTGGACAAAGACCTGTCCATCCTGTGCGCAGGCGGCTTTATGGTGCAGCTGCTGCCCGGTGCCACCGATGCGGAGATCGATCAGCTGGAAAAGAACATCGCGGCCATGCCGTCCGTCACCACCCTGCTGCACGAGGGCAAGACCCCCGAGGACATGATGCAGCTGGCGCTGGCGGGCTTTGACCCCAACGTGCTGGACGAGCGCGATGTGCACTACCAGTGCGACTGCAGCGCCGAGCGCACCAAGGAGATGCTGTTCAGCCTTGGCCGCAAGGAGCTGGTGAGGATGCGCGACGAGGACCCCGCCTGCGAGGTGGTGTGCCACTTCTGCCACAGCAAGTACCAGTACGACCTGAACGACCTGCTTGCCGAGTACGACGCGCAGGCGGCGGAACGTGCCGCTGCAGAGCAGGGGACTTGACAAACCGCTAAAAAACAACTATACTACAAACAGAAAAGGCGCTGTCCGCAATGGTCAGCTTCCCTTCGGCTAAGGAGTCAATAAGAATGACCGCTCAGGTTTGGGAGTCTGGGGCGGTCATTTCTTATTGTTATGGATCTCTTTGAAGATTGCCCATGCGATCTGAAATGTAATCCCAACTGTACCGCCAACAATGACGAACAGCTGCAGAACATCGTTCAACACCATGATGCATCCCCCCTTCCGCGTTTGCGAACGGGGGAACAAACAATAAGCTTTTACGTCCCCCGGACGCTTGCCGGAGGGAAGCATGACCACCTGCGCTTGCAGATAGCACCTTAACGCCACCCTTCGGGGTGGCATTTTTAGTTTAGCATACTTTTTGGCGAATTACAACGGGAATCCTTTCACCCGCAGATGTCCGCTGCCACGGTGTAGGTGACGGTATAGTCCAGTACATTGCCGTTCACGGTGCAGTCCTCTTTGCGGGCGATGTGCTCCGCGTCCGGCCATGCGGCGTACAGCGCCTGCAGGCTTTGCAGCCGGGCCAGCGCGGCGGCCTGCGCTTCGGTGCGGTGCAGCGTTTCCGGCTGCTGCACATAGCGGCAGGTCTCCTCCACAGAGCAGGGCAGGGCAAGGCCCAGCAGCGGCACCTCCGGCTGGAAGTGCCGGAGGATCACCGTCGCATGTTCCGGCGCAGGCGCGGCGGGCAGGGAGAAGGTGTGCCCGAACGCTGCCACCCGGTATGCGCGGGTGCACGCGCCGGTGTACTGCTGCACCGTCTCTTCCAAGGGCACGGTGCGGGTGTCGCTCCACTCAAACTGCGCAACCACCGTTCCGGCGGCGGGCGCAAAGATCAGGGTGCCGTCCCGCTCGGCGCGGGCTGTGCCAATGAGGCCCTGCCCGGCTTCCACCTGCTGGCCCGGCTGCACCAGCATGGTGCCGCTGGTAAGGTTCGTGCGCAGAACAGTGCCGCTGCATCTGGCCCGGATGCCGTGCAGCGTTCCGGCGGCAATGTCCGGCTTGGGCCTGGCCGCGGCGGCTTCCACCACCAGCCGCCCTTTGGCAAAATTCAGGCTGGCCCAGGAGAACTCGCCGCTGTGCAAAAGGGCGTACTCCCCGGCGGTGAGCTTTGCCTCGGTCACAGCCGCACCGGGCTGCAGGCCCGCTTCCCGCAGGACGGCGCAGGCCCGCGCAGCCTGTCCGGTGGTGAGGGAAGAGGTGTCCGCATACCAGACGAACTGCTGTGCAAAGAGCAGCAGCGGCACAAACACCGCCAGCCCCGCCCAAAGCCCGGCCCGGCGCAGCAAGGGGCGCAGACGGAAATACAGCCCCAGCTTCCGGCGGATGCGCAGCCGCACCCGGCGCTTGCGGGCCAGCGCGGCAAGGCGCGGGTACTGCCACGCGGCGCACCGCCCGCCAAACCCTCCCGGCAGGGCCGTGACCCCGTAGGGATGCAGCCCGGCCCGGGCGGCAGCGGTAAGCAGGGCTTCGGTGCTGCCATTGCATGCGGTGAACTCCACCGCGGCCCAAAGGCTTACCGGTTCCATGGGCACCTCCTAGTCATCCGCAAAGTCCGTGCGCACGAACCGCCCCCGCAGGGTCAGGCGGCTGGCGGTAAGGGTGACGATCTTCAGCCCGTCGCCGTAGATGGTCAACCGGCCATGGGGCATCTGCAGGCACAGCCGGTCGGGGCTGTAGGCCAGAATGCGGCAAAAGTGCTCCACCTCCATGCGGCCCCCGCTCAGGTAGACGGCAGGGGCGTGGTAAAAGCCCTGCGGCGGCTGACGGAACAGCAGGGCCAGCCAGCTTTGCAGCAAAAGCCGCTCTTTGCGCTTGGCACACATCCCATTCCCTCCCATCCCGCAGTTCTGCCCGCGGCGCGCTGCTACATATATATGGATGCGGAGGGCTGAGTTATGAATCGAAGCTGGAATTTCCGGCGGGGCGTGCTGCTGGCGCTGGCAGGGTACACGGCGTTTCTGGTGTTTGCCGCGCCGCAGCGCTGTGCCGATGCCCTGCAGGCGGGGCTGCGGCTGTGCGGCGGGCCGCTGCTGGTATCGCTGTTTCCGTTCCTCATTGTATCGGCGCTGGCGGCAGGCTGCGGGGCCGGGCAGTGGCTGGGCTTTGTGTTCCGGCCTGCGGCGCGGCTCATGGGCATCCGGGCAAAGGGTGCGGGCGGCGTGCTGCTCATTGGGGCCTTGGGGGGCTTTGCACCGGCGGCGGTGGCTGCGTCCGAAGCCGTGCGCACCGGTCAGCTCACCTCCCGGCAGGCCTCGGCGCTGCTGCCCGCCTGTGTGTGCAGCGGGCCGTCCTTTGTCATCCTCACGGTAGGGCAGCAGATGCTGGGCAGCCGCGCGGTGGGGGTGCGGCTGTTTGCGGCCCAGCTGCTGGCGGGATACCTCACGGCGGCACTGCTGTGCCGGATGCAGGGCGGGGCCGGGCAGGCTCCCCCCGCGCAGGGGGAAACCATTCCGCTGCCCGCACTGGACGCGGTGATCGCGCAGGCGGCAGTGACCTACCTGAAGCTCTGCGGCTTTGTGCTGTACTTCCGGCTGCTGGCGGCAGGGTGCGGGGCATTGCTGCCACAGCCGTGGGCGGCGCTGCCCGCCATGCTGCTGGAAGTGTGTTCCGGCTGCGATCAGGCCGCCCGCACCGGGCTGTGGGCCAGCACGCTGTGCTGTGCGGCGCTCAGTGTGCAGGGGGTGTCGGTGCTTTTGCAGGTGCGCACCATCTGCCCGGCCGAGATCTCGCTGCGGCCTTTGCTGGCAGCGCGGGCGGTGCATCTGCCGCTTTCGGTGGCGCTGTTCTGGCTGGGCAGCACCGTGCCGGTGCAGGCCGTGCAGACCTTTACCACCCTGACCGAACGGGTGGTGGTGCTGCGCCGTGTCCCGCTGGACTGCGCCCTGCTGGCCTTTGCCGTGTGCTGCATCACGGTGGAGGAGTTGGCGAGGAGTTAAGGTGCGGGCTGGGCTGCGTGCTGGGAGTTTCTCCAGCGAATGTCCGGGAAGTGGGGCCCCGTGCGTAAGCACAG
>OWJA01000676.1_pt1 | contig 17412 bp, 9 predicted proteins | sample 1732901 | NCBI WGS metagenome assembly OWJA01 (sample SAMN05065766, study PRJEB22554) | human gut metagenome | biome: ENVO:2100002; feature: ENVO:00000062; material: ENVO:00002003 | host: Homo sapiens | place: USA | reverse complement strand
TATCTACATTAGCGTATACACGCATATTCTTATGCACATAAATCCAGTTGTGATTTTCATTAAAGTGGAATTTTTGGAAGGCTATTATCGGCTCTTCCGGAATTAATGTGAAAGCTAACCCATCGCCTTTTCCATGACCTTCAAACAGAGGACGAGCATTGACACCGAGCAGTACGCCTGTTTCTCCTTTTCCATTCTTAAAGTCTACCAACAGTTCTGCATCCCGGTCACGAATCTCTCCCGTCAGTGTAGTAGAAAAAGAGAATTGCGGATTCTTCGGTCCGTTAATAACGCCGGCACGCAATTTCATGAGTGTAGTATCTTGTTTGACGGTAAAGAAAATCGTGTCTAGTTGTAAGGTGTCTACTTTCAAAGCGTGAATAGCGGCTTTTCCATTGATTCCCCAATCAGGAGCCGTTCCAAATTTCACTGAAGCATCATGGTAAGCAATCTTTTTAGTAGCCAGAAAATACGCCAAGGGGTTTTCTTGTCCTGCAGAGAAAGAGAAAACTGCCGTCGGTAATGCCTTACGCAATTCGGCGTGATTCAATGCTTTCTCATCAATCTGCTTCATCAATACATCCACAAAATGAGTAGATTGGCGAATTAAAGGATTAACACCGGAGCGTGCGCTCAAGTCGAGTTTCATATCTCCGGAGATTAAATGTGCCGAAACTAAATCCCGACGGGCTTCGGCAACTAAGTTAAAAGTCAACGGACGCTTCATTGACTGCGGCATAATTCCCAGTTCATGTAAATCCAGTTGAGTAACATCAATCGTTATTTTACCGTCGGGGTAACTGTGTGCCAGATTATATTCAGCATCTGTTATCATTTTCAATAAAGCATTATCGCTTGTCAGATGTGCAGTGACCAATGCGCCTTTAAGTTCTCCCGTCAGATCAAGATCGGAAAGATGGTATTTAGCATAATGAAGTTGATCTAATGCAAGATTCAATTTGGCAAATGAATGGTAGGACATGACATCTAATCCACGACCATTAGCTGCAGCCGAGAGAGAAAGTTCATAGATAGAGTCTTTCGGGAGAAAACTATGAAGTTGCAGATTGTCTATTTTCAGATCAGCCTTATAGACTTCGGTAGCGGTATTTAAGGCCGCATTCACATCCATAGCTCCTTGTCCTTCTTTCAAACGGAGATTTGCTTTATATTCAGGACCTTTGATATCCACTTTCGCCACCAGATTCATACTGTCAGGAATAACAAGCGTGCCATTAGGGGCTTCTCCCGACAGAGCGGTCAGGAAGTTCAGGTTTTGAGTAGTCATTTTCAGGCCGATGGTTCCGGTGCGTGTGAGGCTGTCGGTGAGGTTTTCCAAAAGGCCACCGCCCTCCAATGCAAAAGCACCCGGCAGGTCTACCGTGAAACGGGAAATCTGCATTTCTTTCAGATTGCCGTCCGTGCCGGCACGGATGACGAGCGGACGAAATGGATAGGCTTCTTTGAAGCTTTCGGGCAGACCGCCGGCAAACAGCATGACGTCTTCTTTGCCAATATAGGCATTGAGACGGGCAGATAAGCGGCCCGTAGTCGGGATGTTGACCAGTTCCCAATAAGTATGTGCAGATAAATCGATTTCAGAATGTGGAGTGTTCAGTTTCAAACTGGGAACACAGATAACAGAATCATTGGAGTAGGCTCTACCCGTCAGGGCAGTGACGCTCAATCCGGAGCGTTCGTTCATGGTAAATTCACGAATGACTGCGTTCATATCCCTCCCTTTATACAGCAAGGAATCCAGAGCGATGCGAATATCCCGAACGGCAATATGAGAAGCGTCGAAGCCCTCTGTCGGTTGAGCAGTTCCGGTATCATAGCTGGCGGAGGTTCCCAATAATAAGAACTTCTTCAAGTCGTAGTATTGATTCTTCAAATCTGCTTGAGCATCATTGATGGCCGCTTCTCCAATATGGGCCGTCATACGCATGGAATCAGCAGGAAGTTGCATGCTGAACGATACATTTTTCAATTTCAACTGATGAAGAGCTACTTTCCAGTTGATCGGAGCAGAAGCTGTGGTATCTTTGGGCGTAGTTGTGGTATCATTCATCAGTAGCTGCATGTGAGTGTCGGATAGTTCGACCTGATTGATTACCGCTAGTTCATTAGACAGATCGACGCCATGACTTTGCAGGAAGAAACGTCCCAAAACGCCTTTAATCTTCATTCCCTCCATCAAATCGGCTGAATTAACGGCTACCCGGCTCAAAGTCACTTCATCCACTTCAACTTTTCCTTTTATCAACGGCCATGCCTGTACACGGACATTGAGGCTTTCTAAAGACAAAAGGGTGTCCGGCTGTTGAATGACCTCCACGCCACGTACCAACAGATTAAGTGGGAAACGAAGGTCTATCCGCTCCACCTGAATCTGCATGCCGGTTGCTTTAGAGGCGTATGCAGTAACCTCCCGACGCAAAAGATTCTGAACGGGAGGAACATAAAGCAATACCATTAGTATTACAAAGAGTATTATAGGAGTAAGCAGTATCCAGCTTACCCAGCGTATCCATTTTCGTTTCATGTAAAATGTGTCAGTGTAAATAAGGTGACACAAAGTAAACAAATTATTCCGAAAAAAGGTTGACGACAGGAGCAAAATGTTCTGCAACAAAAGAAATATAAGTATTCTGTTTTTTCTGACTTCACCAGAAGCAGCGACTTATATTGCTTCATTTATATCATAATAAAAAAGATGAAGTTACTTGTTAGTCATATTACCCAATGTATCCGATTGTCTAATAAGACAGATATTGGCTCTATTTACAGATATACAGAATTCCTTAAAAAATACTATCTTTGATAATAAAAGCAGCGTTCGCCACTAGCTTTAAATCCCCATTGATCAGAAGCTTCAACAGCGATCAAATGAACACCTTCGCAGCACTCTTTAGGTAATTGTAGTCCCCAGATTTGAGGAGAAAATTGCCTTCTGAACGGATTTCTACGATTGAAACGAGTTGGATATATTTTTAGCTGATTCCAACTTCTCACCCTTGCTACATTCACATCAAGTTCTTCTTTCTTCTCACATAATAACCATTCACCATTATCCAAACGACAACGTACTATTGTACTATCTGAAGCTCCATAAACAGTTACAAGCATTTCTCCCTGGTGTTTGTTTCTCAATTCATCGATATAAACATCTGTCGAGTCAATACCTGCAATCCAAATATTCATCTGTCGGGAAGCATCCATCCCTATGCCCTTATACCGGAAAGAATAGTCTTTCTCTGTAAAATCAAAAACAAAATAATTACGAGGAGTACCACATTGCATCAAAGCAGACGGAATACCTTCCCAATCCTTTTCTCCCACCCACCAGAAACCACAAGAAGCCCCTGTTACTAATTCATGTACACAAACATCCTGACCATGTAAAAAATTCCTCTCCACCTGATGCATGTGCCCAGTCAAAGCTAAAACATTCCCTCGTCCTTCTAATATTTCAATCAATGCGGATGAATTAGTAGTATGTACTAATGGAATATGCATACAAAGTACGATCTGAGCATTTTTAGGTACAAGTTTCAGATCATTTGAGACAAAGCGCAATTGACTATCAGAAATCTTCCCTACATAAGAACGTGTTCCTTTACCATAGACATTATTTAGAACAATAAAATGTACGTTTCCTTCGTTAAAAGCATAAGTCGCTGATCCAAAAGCTGTATTATATGAAAAGGTTTGATTAATCCTTATAGAATCAGCATCCCGATCGTGATTACCTATAACTGTCCATGATTGTACAGGCAATAGTTCCATCATCTGTTTGATAGCGGGAAATAAATTTAAATTGTTATTCACTAAATCACCTAAAAATATATTGAACGAAGACGAATCTGCTTGCAAAAGTTCTGGCCATAAAGAACGGGAAGCATAATCCAACTCCTGAGAATTACCGACTTGTACATCTCCTATTGCGTTTATTGAGAAATGCTTATTTACCTTTTTCTTATTCAATCCAAAATTGATTTGTTGCGTCTCGGTATCCCCATGACTATTCCAATAATAAAATCCTGAATTTACTATTTGATTAGACAATAGTGTCCAATTATTCGGAAGAATCGGGAAGATACTGTTTCCCTTAGAAAGTCTGATTCTGAAATGTCCCTGTTTATCTGCAAGTAGAACAGTATCTCCATTAGATATGGCTATTCCCGAAATACCTTTTTCTCCTTTGTCCTGAATCCCATTTTGATTACCATCTTCATAGACACAACCTTCTATCCAAGCAACATCTTGAGCCAAACATTTTGTGGAAACAAAACTGCCTAATAAGAAGAATATATATATAATCATGAACTTTTTCATTTTTTCATCTTATTAATATAAAAACAAGGAAGGATATATTAAGATAAAAACCATCTATACCCTTCCTCGCATTTACATTATTTTATTAAAAGCATAACGTTTACTTATCTGTATATTTAAAAACTATAGCATGGTTATTGTCATCTGTAAATGAAATATATCCAACTCCTGTGGAGGAGAAAGCTATATTCAAATTACTAGAAGCAATATCTGCTAATTTATGAGGATCTGACCATTGCTTAGTTTCATTATCCAAATAAATAACCTTTGGATAATCTTGATCTTGTTCATCTCTGTAGGCAACAAAAGGAGTACCATCAGGAGCTATTGATATGGCCACTGAAGTTGAAGTTGAGGTTTTAAAATCCAAAGGCAATGGATTTCCTCCTACTGTGGACCATTGTTTTGTTACCGGATCATATTTCTTTAGTCTCAAGTTATACACACCTGATGTCACTGCATCATCACTTGTTAAGATATAAAGTGTACCATTTTCTTCTGCTTCAATATCCAATCCAACAATACCAGTCTGAGTAGCATTTGGTTCTACATAGTTATTTAATAGAATACTCCATGTTCCATTTTTATATTCATATACTGAATGACCATAATTTACGCCTGCTACTGCCCCACGGTTAACCACCAACAGATAGGCAGCATGCTCTGTCTTAGCAAGATTACAATTATAGATTGGAGTCCCGGAAGCCAAAAGTGGTAATTCACTACTCGCCCAACTGTTCTGATAAATAGACATAACTAACACTCGCCTTGGAAAAGAAACTTTGTTGCTATTGTTCACTTGTGAAACAATAGTCTCTCCATTATCTAATACTCTTAAATGTAATTGCTGAGATTGAGCATTTACAAATCCTTGATTACCTACATAATTCCAGGTAGTCCCATTCCATTTCATTAAAGACGCAGCACCTGCAACTGTGGTAGCACTGTTATCAGAATAAACGACATAAGGAATTCCATCCTTGTCAATATCAAAATCATAATTTGACAAACTAACTTCTCCTCCAAAGCCTTCTAAAGAACCAACTGCTGTCCAAGTTGTACCATCAACAAGTTTTATGACAGCCATTTTCTCTTCTTCTTTTAGTTTAAAACCAAGATATGGAACTTGATCCACCGGGTTTATTTTTAAAACAGATCCACTGAAAACTGATGTCGCTGTAAAGTCCGGCATTCTTACCCAAGCCATATTAGAAGACTTAGCAACTGTTATCGTATACTTTACATTCTGTTTTCCATTACTAACAATGTAATCTACAGGAGCTGTAAAATCATTGGCAGTAGCACCACTAACTTGTGTAACTCCATCTACCAAGACGATATTACCATCGTTCGTCGTAAAGCGAGCGACAAGTGCACTTTTATCTATAAATGCAGGCATAGTAACCTTAGCTGTTGTGGAAGATAGGGTAGCTATATAATCATCTGATAATATACTTGAATTATCTTCAGCATAAAACCCAAAGGTTAACAGCTTAGCTTCAACTCCTTCATCTGTCCCATCATTCTTGTCATCCGAACAAGATGAAAACGCAGCAAACAAAACAATTACTGCCATCCAAAATAAATCTTTCATTCTATTCATACCATAAATATTTGTGGACCGGAGTCCTGTTATACAATCATATTATTACTAATTTTTAGGGTAAAGCACAGCTTTTATCATGGGAGTAGTGCTCAATAAAGATTTTGCAAAAGAAGAAATATCTTTTGCTGTTATACTATTTACTGTTTGTGCATAATTATTCAGATATTTCCAATCCTCCTGTTGATTGAATATGGAATTGCGAATCCAAGAAGTCCAAAAAGAGTTTTTTTGTTTATCCAATTCAAAATCTTTCAAAAGATTACGTTTAACATCCGTTAATATACCGTCAAATGATTCCGGATATTCATAAAGTCTTTGTAATTCTTCTTGTGTAGCATTAACCAAACTATCAACATCCTCTGGCAAGCAGACAAATCCAATCATCGTTCGTGATAAGAAAGAAGGATATAAACCCGCACTCGAAGCTACGCTTACACTATAGACTTTTCCCATTTCCTCACGCAAACGGTTAAGTAAACAAGTGCGCAACATCGCTTTCATTACATTCGATTTCAATGTGAATGAGCTAAACTCCTCTAACAAACTGTCTTGCTGGAAAATCAATGAAACTGATGCTTTAGGAGAATCCCCCGTGTGACGTATCAATGAACAGGATTTATAAGGTATATTACGTTCTGTATAACACCAATCCGTATCATTCGATCCTTTAGGTAATCCACCGATATATGTAGTGATTAACGGCTTTATATCCTGTATAGTACAGTCTCCCAAAATAACAAATGTGTAATCTTTCGCTGCACCATAAAAACGATTGAATAGAGGAAGCATATCCTCTTGCTTTACATATCGTGTTATTAAAGAATCAGAAAGTATTGTATTTGTGTAATTTCGTCCGTTCAAAAGCCACATTAGTTCTTCCTGAAAAAACTCCGTCGGACTTTTTTGCTTGACACGATAATTTTCTTTTGTCTTCTCTATTGTTTGTTTACAAATTGCTGTATCCAACTGGGGGTACATCCATTTGGTATAGAGTAGTTGAAACATTGTTTCCATATCCTTTACCTGCGATACTCCAGCTAGCCCAGTACGTGTCTTATCAACAAGTAGACGCATAGAAGCAGAGTTTCCTGCCAGAAAATAGTTCAATGCATCCCTTGAAAAATTTCCGGCTCCAGAAAGTGAAATAATACTGGGAGCGAATAGACCTGTATAATAATGTAAAGAATCTAAAGAATAAAGCCCTCCTTTCCGAAAACCAGTCAACAACACCTTCCCCTTATCGAGTTCTGAAGACTTAAATATAATGCGCGTGCCATTATTTAGCCAAAGAGACACAGCTCCTATCTCTGGTATATTTTCTTCTCTGACAATATGTCCCCCCGACGGTAATTGGCATAATTCATCCGGTACAGAAAAATATTTATTATACCGTTTCGAAGATTGTTTTCTGGCTTCTTTTATAATTGACATCAAAGTCGCATCTCCATTCACTTCCTTATTAGCTTTTTCATTTGCTCGCAATAGATAATGCATCTTTTGGGGTGAATATACTTTTGCCAAATTCCTAACCAAAGCAACAGAGTCTAGTTCTGGAAAATATCGTTGAACTAATCGATACTCTTCTTGTAATGAGGTAAATCTGTTTCCTACATAAAAATCGGCATAAATATCGTTCATTAATTCAACGGAAGCAGGATTTTGCTGATTTTGAAGTTTATTCTCCAAGTTATTATAAATAACCTTTTTGGCACGTTCTATTTCCGTCTCAGTAAACCCATAACGAAAGATTTGCTGTTGCTGTGCAATAAACTCCGAAATACCTTTTTCCATTTTCCCAGGTAGTAGTTCTACCGAACATAGCAATACTCCAGTTGCATTCAGAAAACTTGAGTACTGAATACTGGCTTTCCTATAAGAAGGATTTTCAAAAGCCCAAGCATTCATTCGCATCTTAAAAAGGCGATTCAATAATGTTCGGGTCAAATAAGCCTTATAATCCTTTGCTGTCTGAACCGGTTTTGAAAGTGGCAGCAACTGAATCATATCCAATTCTATTGTTTTCAGCGATTCATTGGTAAGTATCTTTACCGCTTCCTTTTTATAAACAGGAATGTGGCATTGCTTCCAAATAGGAGAGGCAAGAGACGATAGTTTCCCGAATTTCTCCTTTATAAGCGTCTCAACCTGTTCAGGATTTATATCACCTACAACGGCCACAGCCATTAGTGAAGGATGATACCATGTTTGATAATAATCCAGAATATCCTCTCGTTTACAGTTTCTAATGACAGCCGTATCACCAATAGTCATTCGTTCGGAATAGTGCGAACTATTCAGAAGCTCCAATAGAAAAGCTGTATCACTATCGCGTTTGGCATCTCTCTTCGACAACCATTCCGAAAGTATAACTCCACGTTCTTTTTCTACCTGCATTGAATCGATAGAAAGCCCGCCTGCCCAATCAGCTAAGATAGTTAATGTTGAATCTACCATTTGAGGATTGGATGAAGGCAACTGCAATTTATACACAGTCTCATTAAACGAGGTGTGCGCGTTTAAATCTTTCCCGAATTTGGCTCCTTTCGACTCTAAGAAACGAACCATACCATCAGAGGGGAAATGATAACTACCATTAAATGCCATGTGTTCTAGGAAATGAGCCAATCCTCGTTGATTCTCCTTCTCCATGACGGAACCAGCCTTCACAAACAAACGATAAACGGCTTCCCCTTTGGGATTCGTATTCGGGTAAATATAATAGGTTAATCCATTATCCAGTTTTCTTACAATCAGATTCTTATCATACTGTAAGAACTCCGATGATTGCCCGTATACAACAGGGCTTAGCAATAAGCCTATAAAAATCAGCCATAAAAACTTTTTCATTCTACTCCTTCATTAATTCTGTTTCTCTATCACCAGTTCGCGCTGTAAACCGTCGGGACCTGGAAGCCCCATAGTCAGTCCTTGATTATTGCCAGTCAAACGAATGGTTATTGTATTGTCTTTGTTCTCATCTAAATGATTTGGCATCCATCGGATGCGTATGGGCATATCATAAATACCCGGTAGAAAAGTTAATGTACTACCCTTTGTTACCAGTTCAAAATCAACACCGGATTTCAGACCATCTCCTACTATGACTTGATAGTTCACTTCCAGATTCTCAGTCAGAGGTTTCGAACTCAGATACACACTATAAGTATTAATGTTATTCACATCCGACTTGACAATAACTTTAGATACACCTTTATCTGTCATAATATGAATAAAAGGCGTATCATAAGGCTCTTTCTCATCAGTAGTACATGCCCAAAGGCAGCTTATTAGTAATATAAAGTATAGTGATCTCATAAATGATTTATTTTTAATTGTTTACTGTCGGATTGGGTTGCATATTTGTATTCGCATTCAATTCTACTTGCGGAATAGGCAATACAAAATAATCACTAGGATAAACGATCTTTTCCACTGAAGAATTCGTATTTTCCTCACGTTTAAGATCCTGCTTCCAGCGTATAATGTCAAAGAAGTTATGTCCCTCAAAACAGAGTTCCTTTACACGTTCCTTCTCTATCAGTTGTATCAGTTTTGCGTCTGAATATTGACTAAGTGTATTGACTGCATAGTCTGTATCTACAGCACGCTCCAAAATAGATTTAAGATATCCGGAAGCAGCTGTATAATCTTTCAGATGCCAAGCTGCTTCAGCAGCATTCATATACATTTCGGAAAGACGGAAAACAAATGGATCATCCCTATTCACTTGATTATCTGGCTGTTTTAGAGAATAATATTTGGAACAATAAGCTATTCCATCTTTATTTCTAAGTAAGCCAAGACGGATATCCCCTTCATCGAACAACGTAAATAATGTATCTGCAGGAACACAGGAAGCATCATAAAAAGCCTTTAATTTTCCTGATTGATCTATTCCATTCAATCGAAAGATAGCTTCTCCCGTAGTAGAAAGATCCTGGTACATATTTAAATAGGTATCTCCTTGAGACAGTTTCCCTGTCCCAATTGCCAGTTTTGCATACTTCAGGGCGTTATTCCAATCTTCCATATACAAATAGACTCTCGAATATAATGCGTTGACCGCTTGTAAAGAAGCATAATATATTCCACTTGATTCAATGCCCCTGAAACAATCGGCAGCTCGTTCCAAATCTGCTAAAATTTGTAAATATACTTTCTTAACACTCTCCCTGGAAACATTATCATCGGGACCTGGAGTTTTTAATAGAATAGGAACTCCTAAATGTGAAGCATCTGACGTGTAATTATAAGGTTGTGCATATACCCTACATAAATCGAAATGGCACAATGCCCTCAAGAATAAAGCTTCTCCGAGAATACGTTGACACATATCCTTTGCATTCGGATAAGCTGAAATCACCTGAGGCTGATATTGAATTACATTATTCACATTTGCCAAGGCTTCATATATTTTACGCCAAATATACCCTACAGCTCCTGTCTCTTGTAAAGCATCAGAAGTAAAATTATACTGATCAAGCATATCTGCTCCTGCAGAGACATACTTCATTGACAACATATTTCCGGCAACATCCGGATATTTTGTAAACTCATTGTCATAATAAGCATACATCTTATTATATGCGCCAACCAGCCCTGCATTAAGTCCGTCAGGATCTGAAAGGAATGAAGGGATTGTTGTTTTTCCTTTTTCTTCAACTTCTAAAAAATTGGTACAACTGCTAACCAATTGCATAATGATGCATAAAGCACCGACTAGTAGATATATTCTTTTTTTCATGTTATCTTAAACCTATTTAATTATAATCCTACATTTAGTGCTATCGAGAAATATCTTTCCATCGGATAACCACTCATACATGTTTTATAAGAATTATGATCCTTTCCCGAATAAGGGGTCCAGACCCATAAATTATCTCCAATTAAAGAAATAGAACAATCTTTTAAGCCAGTCGAATGTAGAATTGTCCGGGGAATTCGATAGGAAAATACTAGATTCTGCAAACGAACCTGAGTTTTGTTATACAAATAACGGGTAGAGTTCATCACCGACTGAGTAGAGACACCCCATATTGGTTTAGGGTTCAGCACTAAATCGCCGGATTTTTGCCAACGATTCAACTGGTCAATAGACTGATTTTCCGTCATTATATTCAACCCATCCGAATTACTTGCCCTACCGAAAGATGTAAATCCGTAGCCTCCTATTGAATAATTGAACATAAAGCGCAAACTAAAATCTTTGTACGTTAAAGTATTTGTCAAGCCACCAGCTAGGACAGGAGTTGAACTCTTATACGGGACACGGTTATCCGTACTGTAAATCCGTGTTATATTCCCTTTTGCATCATACCACAAAGGTGCTCCGTCACGAGGATCAACTCCAGCCCAGCGCACTAAGTTATATGTATGTATGTCATATCCTTCCCTCCAAACCATCTCACCCATATTTTTCTGAATGCCATTATATAGCTCTAAGAGTTTATTACTATTATGTGCTAGATTCAGATCAGTTAACCAACTGAAATCACCATCTTTCTTCGGCCGGAAATTGTGACTAGTTATAGTCACTTCAATCCCTTTATTTAATATTGTTCCTACATTTCTATACACACGAGTATCACCTGTCGTTCGAGAAACATCTAAATTACTCAACAAATTAGTTGTCTTATTATGATACCCTTCAACTTCTATATCCAAACGATCGAACAAGCGTACACGAACACCTATATTTGTCATATAAGTAGTTTCCCAACTCAAACGGCTGTTTGGACACCCCGACATAACACCACCTATTTCTCCTGCATAAGAATAACTTTCCCCATAAGAATATAAGCCAAGAGCTTCCTGAGAACCTAAGCGGGAATTTCCATTTGCCCCATAACTAGCTTTTATTTTCAAAATATTCATCCATGGAATATTGTAAAAACTCTCATTCTGAACATTCCAAGAAACTCCTATAGAACCAAAATTAGCCCAGCGTACATCTGACCCAAATTGTGAATTTCCGTCTCTACGTCCATTTAATGTCACATAATATCGATGATCGTAAGAATAACTAAGCTGCCCTAACATAGAAGCTTTGCGTTTCGTCTTACTAGTATTAGTCCCTTTACGCTCTTTTGCATAAGACACATCTTGAATATGATCATTAATGAAGCCTGACCCTGTAACTCCAAGTGTCACATAGTCCTGTGAACCAGCCTCAATCCCCAATAATCCACTTATATCATGTTTATCAAAAGACTGCTTATAATTAATGCGATGTACAGTAGTCCAGTTCATCATATTTAATGAGTTTCTAGTGGAATAACCTATCGGACCATCAGCGCTCGTCATTCCGGACCAATTAGTACGAGCATAATAAATTTCTTCCTTACCTGACTGATAATCAACACCAAATTGTCCTGTGTAAGATAACCCTGAAAGAATATCATATCTCAACATTAAATTGGCATTCGTATATAAAGTCTTTTGATTATAAATATTCTCTTCCCTTTCCGCTACACTGTTCAAGAAACGGTTCTCCGACCATTTAGGACTTCCATCCGTTTCTTTTCCGGATATAACCTTATTGTAAAGACGAAAAGTTCCATCTTCATTATATGGTTCGAATATCGGTAAGTACTCATAATAATCCCTTCCTGGATTAAACAAATCATTCACATTATAAGAAGTAGCAAGATCAACCGAGACCTTAAACTTTCGAAGAAAAGTAAAATCCAAATTAGAACGAATAGAAAAACGCTGTTGTTTATTCCCTTTCACCGTTGCTGTATTCTCTAAATAAGAAGCTGATAAATAATACGCTGTATTCCGAGCCCCTCCCATTAAAGATAAATTTGTTTGAAAAGTATTAGCGGTATCATAAAACACATCTGTCCAATCTGTATTTGTAAGGCTGTATTTGTTCATTTCATTATCAGTATAGGGAAAGTATTTTAAATCGTTCCCTGCATTTTGATAAGCTTCCTTAGCTAACATTAGATATTGATTGGCATTCAGAACTTTCGGACTAGTACTCTTATCAATCTTTGCAACTCCATATTGAGCCGTTAAATGAATACGCAAGTCACCTTCTTTTCCTTTTTTAGTTGTTATCAATATGACTCCGTTTGCACCATTCGCTCCGTAAATGGAAGTTGCCGTAGCATCCTTCAATACTGTTATTGACTCAATATCATCAGGATTGATAAAAGATAACGGACTGATAGTCGTACTCATTCCAGGAATCAAATTAGTATGTTCACCTGTATAAATAGGAGTCCCATCCACAACCCACAATGGCTCGTTCGAAGCAGATAGAGAAGCATCTCCACGAACCCTTACATTGTAACGTGCACGTGTATTATCCGGTGAATCTGTATTCGGATCAATTTTCACTCCCGGAATCAAGCCATCCAACATTTTATCCACTCGTAAAGCTGGTAATGCTTTTAACTGGTCAGCATTCACTTGAAAAGCACTACCGACTTGGTCTAGCCTCTTTTGTGCTGTACCATACGCTCCTACAACCACGACATCATCAATAGAAATCGCATCCTGAACAAGTTTTACATTAAGTACTCTTCCCTTAACGGGTACTGTTTTCGTTTTCATCCCCACAAATGAAAAAGTTAAAAAAGCCTCTGCCTTACTAGACACTTGAATTGAATAGCGTCCATCCATATCCGTTATCGTAATATTACGAGTATCCTTTTGTTGTATAGTTACACCGACTAATGGTTCACCGGTATCATCCTTTACTTCTCCTGTTACTAAGAATTTATCATCCTGCTGTAGTTCTTCTTTTTTATTAACAGTGATAATATTGCCAGACTTTTTAAAAATAAAACCTGTTCCATTAAACAAACGATTCAAAACATCAAAAACTGATTCCTTTTCTGCCGTAACGGAAATCGGTGTTATAGTCTCCAATAATTCTGTATTATAAACAAAATCCAGTTTGGTCTGTTTTTGGATCTCATTAAACAATGTACTAACAGAAACACCACTCAAATGTAACGTTACCTTATAATTCTCTTGCATATAATCTTCACCAACGAACAAGAACGATTCCTCACTATAATTTTCATGAGAAATGGCATACAGGTAATTAGGGACTAATGTTGTACATAGCAACATTATAATAATTAGAATTCTCATAATCACTTATATATTATTATTTATTCTTCCGATCAATTTTAATACGAAGTCCGGAAATCTTAAAGTCAACATTTACTGTCTCTTCGATAGCATTCAAAATGACAGCTATATCGTCATATCGATATAAACTGCCTGTGAAATGAAGTTCTTTCAATGATTTATCTAAGAAATCAACATCTACATTATACCACAATGCAAGTTCTTCCATCAGACTTCCCAGACTCTCATCATAAAAAATAAAACGATTAGAATGCCAAGCGGTATTTAATAACAAATCTTTATTTTCAACTGATAAAAGATCCGTAGAAGCATCCCATATGGCTAGCTGTCCTGGTGATAGTTTATGCAACTTTTGAGATTGAGTATAAATTCCAATGCTACCCTGCACTAAAGCAACTTCAACTTTTCCTTTCACACGAGACTTCACATTAAACGCCGTCCCAAACTGCTGTATCAAAATTCCTTGAGTTTCTACTTTAAATGGATGTAATGAATCTTTCGCTATTTCAAAAAAGGCCTCCCCTTTCAATTCTACAGTTCGTTCATTCATACCTTTAAAACTAACCGGATATTTCAACTCTGATAAAGAATTCAAATGTACCCTTGTTCCATCTGATAAAGTTAATCGAAATTCTCCTCCACGAGGAACAGACAAAGTATTCTGTTGACTTATTTCCACTTTTGATGTTTCTGGGATATGATAAACAATCATCCCATCATACTCTCTTGCAATAGGTGTATCACCTATATAAATCCAATGTTCTTGCCCTGATTTTTTCAATTGTTTAGCACTACCATCTTCTAAAGTCAATATTGCTTTTGACTCTCCAGGAGTTATTCGTGATGCCTCATAGTAAAAATAGAGTCCTCCCCCTACAGAAAATAGCAATATCAGTAGAGCACAAGCAATCTTCAACCAACGACGAGAAAAAAAGCCTATTTTTCTTTGCGTTGATATCCTTCTAGTTCCCTTATGTAAAGAGGTCCATACTTTACGGAAAGCCTCATCCGATTTAGCATCAAAACGATGATATTGACGATAATCCTCAACAGCAGTCTTATCCAAGTTGATTTTCTGAAAAAAACGCAGATGAGATTCATCCTCTTGCAACCATTTTTTTAGAATTTGGTCTTCTTCTTTAGATAAACACCCGACCAAGTATTTAACAATTAGTTTTTCAATCTCCATACTATCTAATTATCATTTGTATTACACAAACGATTATAGATATAAATCGAGGTACAAGAAAAGAATAAAAAATGAGGTATCTGGATATTTTTTTTGCAATTTCTCTTTCAGATTGTTCCGAAGAGTTTTCATTGCACGTTTCTTTTGAGTTTTAACAGTTTCTATTGACAACGATAATTTTTTAGCAATAGCATCATTATCATAACCTTCCAGATGTAACAAGAATATTTCCCGACAACGTTCCGGAAGTAAATCAATCTGTTTAAATAGTAAGCGAAAAACTTCTTCTTTCTGAAAAGAATCATCCGACAAGAAACGATTTGCAGTCAAAGCTTCTTCAATATAACGACTTTCTACATTTTGATGTCGCAAATAATCAAAAGCCGCATTTCTTATCGAAATATAAAGAAATGAACGAAAATTCGCTTGCGAAGGAAATATACGATTTTCTTCCCACAAAGATGCAAATACATCTTGTACGATATCTTCAGCTATATCTTCACGTTTCGTATATTTTTGAGCATAACATACTAATATCCCGTAATAATCACTGAACAATCTTTCAAATATATCTTTCCGATTAATAGAAAAACCAGGCTCACGTATCATTTAGCAAGTTTTAGACAGCAAATATAGAAATAAACGATAGAAAAAAACAATAAATAAACATTAAATCATATTTCAGAATTAAGAATATTCGAACACTCTACACCGTTTACCTCTTTCAGGATTTTCTGAATTTCTTGAAGAATGCTCTCAACCTTTTCATTTATTTCCGTAGAAAAGTCCTCCCCACGCCTTGCCTCCAACCAACTCAGTAGAATTACAGCATTCCCAGCTCCAATCAATGTAAAAAGAGGAAGAAGTTTGTGAGCTATTGCAGCTATTTCATCCACCTCCTTAGCATTTAATGCCTGCACCATCCGGTCAGCACTCTTTTGTGTTTCCTCTATAAATGTTTGGATAATGGAATGTGTAGCTTCAGGATCATCCTCCGAAAAAGAAGTGAGGGCATTTACATTTAGTTGCATATCTTCTGTTATATGCGCTTCATCGGCCGAAAGTTGACCTTCATTTACTGTTAGCAACAATTCCTTTACTGTAAACGGTTTATGCAAACAACCGGCAAAACCATGTTCATGTAAAGCGGCTTTATCCATTTCACTACGGGCAGTCACAGCAATAACAGGGATTGTTTTTGCTTGTGGTATATTAGAAGCCCGTAATAGTTTTACCAGATCAAACCCGTTAATGGCAGGCATTTGTATATCTGTCAGCAATACATCGAAGACGGAAGAGCGAAGTTGTTCAATCAGCTGTTCCAGCTGTTCACAGCACACTGCATCAATACCATGCTGTTTCAACATGGCGGCAGTCAGATTCAGCTGAATCTTATCGTCATCAATCAAAAGCACACGAATGACTTTCATGGGAGGAATGGCAGCCGACTGTTTGGGAGCGTATGAACTTTCGTTCTCCGATGATTCACTTTCCGGAGATTCACTCTCCGCAAGGGATTTACCTACCGGATACAAAGGCAGAACGACCGTAAAACAGCTCCCCTCACCCAATGTACTCTGCACGTCGATTGTTCCCTCAAGCAAGGTTACCAGCTTCTTCACAATAGACAGTCCGAGTCCGAATCCTTCTTCCCCCTGTGCACCGGAAAGACGTGTGAACTCCTGGAAAATACGTTCACGATCTTCTGATGCCATTCCTTTTCCTGTATCGGCTATAGCAATGGTTAACTTTGAAGAATCATAACCGGCTGTCAGGCTAATCTCGCCTTTTTGAGTAAATTTTACAGCATTGGACAAAAGGTTATTCACAATTTGCCGAAGTCGCAAAGGATCGCTAATATATCCTCCGTTCAGTTCCGAAGCGACGTGACATTGCAAGGCTAATCCTTTGGCAGCAGTCAGAGGTTCGAAACTGACATAAATTTCATCAAATAGCTGGGAGGGGTTAAAGGTTACACGATTCACTTCCGCTTTATTGAGATCAAGCCGGTGGAAATCGAGCAAGTCACTGACTAACTTCAATAAATGTTCCGAAGAACTTTTCATATTGTCGAGATAGAATCGTTGCCGTTCATCTTCTGTCAACCGGGACAGAAGCTCGGTATATCCCCTGTCTCTTATACACATCTGACGCTGCCGACGATCTTACG
>OWJA01000546.1_pt1 | contig 20417 bp, 20 predicted proteins | sample 1732901 | NCBI WGS metagenome assembly OWJA01 (sample SAMN05065766, study PRJEB22554) | human gut metagenome | biome: ENVO:2100002; feature: ENVO:00000062; material: ENVO:00002003 | host: Homo sapiens | place: USA | reverse complement strand
GCGAAAAGCCTCGACTGTATCGAAACCCTCCCACTTCAGTGGCGAGGTTGTTTAGTCTAAGGAGTTGCGCCGTGGCCGACCATCACGACGAGGAAGCCGCATGTCCGAAGTGCGGCGGCACGATCACCTTCACGCTCTGGGAGAATCTCGTCGCAGAGAAATATCCCGAAGCGGCGGAAAAGCTCATGAGGGGCGAGCTCTTCGCCTATGAATGCCCGCACTGCCATGCGACGGGCAACGGCTACTATCCGCTTCGCTTCACCGACATGACCGCAAAGGTCATGGTCGACTATCCCGCCACGACCGACCTGCGCGTCGCGGGCGAGATGGTGAACGAATTCAGGGAGAAGCAGAAGCTCTTTGCCGAGACGGGCTTCCCGCTTGACTACGACTACCGCGTCGTGATCGACCCGAACGCCCTCGTCGAAAAGGCCCAGATCTTCGCGGCCGGTCTCGACGACCGCGTGATCGAGGTCGTCAAGTGCTTCATGACCGACGCCTTCCTTGCGGAAAACCGCTTCTACCGCAAGGTGCAGCTGCGCTTCCTCAAGGGCTCGCCCGAACACTCCTTCTACGTGCTCGGCACCGAAGGGGAAGTGCTCACCCGCATTCTCCTCGACATGGATTACTACGCGATGGTGAGGGACGTGATGAAGCTCGACGAAATCGACGAGGCCGTCGTCAACGAGGCCTGGGCCGACGACTACATTCGCAGTCACATCGACGACTTTCAGTAAAGGCTGGGAGCATGAGGTCAATGCCTTATGGCGCAGACCCGTGTCGTAACCTATGATTGCCTGACGCATTCCTGACACGCATCAACGGACGGACGCACCCATGCGCATCACCATCATCGGACTCGGACTCATTGGCGGCTCGGCCGCGCTCGCCTGGAAGCAGGCGCATGCCGAGGGTCGCTTTCCAGGCGGATCGCTCTCGATCACGGCGGTCGACACGAATCCCGCGACGCTCTCGCTCGCCCTTGAACGGGGGATCGCCGACCGCGTGACGCCCTCGATCGCCGAAGGCGTGCTCGACGCCGACCTGGTGCTTCTTGCGGTCCCCGTGCTGGCCATGGGCGCCGTCATGAAGGAGGTCGACCGCGCCGCGCCCGTCGACGCCGTCATTACGGACGCAGGCAGCGTGCGCGGCAGCGTGATCACGGCCGTGCGCATGAACGCGCGCCCCGAGCGCATCCGTCACTACGTGCCCCTTCATCCGATTGCGGGCGCCGAAAAGGCGGGGCTCGAGTTTGCGACGCCGACCCTCTACAGGGGTGCGACAGGCGTCGTGACGCCGCTGCCTGAATCAGACCTTGAGGACGTGGCCCTCGTCGTCGACCTCTGGCGTGCGGCGGGCCTCACGGTCGTCGAGATGACGCCCGAGGAGCATGACCGCATCTACGCGATGGTCTCCCACGTGCCCCACATGATCGCCTTCGCGCTCATGGACATGGCCGTCTCGTCCCCCGAGAGCCGGACGGCACTTGCCGCCGCAGGCGGGGGATTTCGCGACACGACCCGCATCGCGGCCGCCGACGCGCGCATGTGGGCCGACATCACGAGGGCGAACCGCACGGCCATCCTCGACGGCATCAGCCGCTTTGAGGCCGCCCTCACGCATCTCAAGGGGCTTGTGGCCGCCGACGACTACGAGGGCTACAGGACCTATTTCGAACGCACGGCCGAGGCGCGCAGAGAGATCAACTCGAGCCTGCCGCCCGTTCAGGCGGGCAAGTCGGGCGGGGATGCAGGAAAGGACTGAGGTCCTGAGCGCAAATTCAGAGCCGTTCGCGCCTGTACGCGTACAATTCATGCACAGCTCACCAAGCGTGCGCTTTGGCCTGCCAAGTACAGAGACAGAGAGAAAGGAGGGAAGAGATGAGCAACCGTCTGCCGCGAGCGCTGCTTGCCGACATTGCCGCCGTGATCGGCTCGGGGGACCATGCGTCCGCCCTGATGATGCTGGGCGACGAGTCGGGACCCGAGGCTTCGGCCGCCGTCTCCTCCTACCGCGCCCAGTGCGCTGCGGCCCTCGGGGACTTCGATGCTGCCGAACGCCATCTGCGCGTTGCGCTTGACCTCGTCGAGCGCCGCATGGCCGCCTTGCCGGCCGACGAGGCCGCGCGCGAGCGCCTTGCCGCCGCCCTCACGATCCTGCCGCCCGCCGATGCGCCTGTGACGCCGACCCTCGAGGTCATCTCGCCCGAGCTTACCGCCGTGCGCCTTCGCCGCATGCTCGCAGCAGTCTTCATGAAGGCGGGACGCGAACTTGACGCCGAGATGGAGCTCGCGCTCCTGCCCGTCGAGGCAAGAAGCCTCTGATGAACTGAAGCGGCCTGTTGAAGAGGCCTGAAAAACTAAAAAGGGACGGATTGCGGAAAAACCGCACCGTCCCTTTGTCATGTCTGAGAACCGCTCGCTAGAGCATCAATTGCGTTCCGCTTCGCGCACGGCCTCGGAGGGTGTCTTCCTGCCCTTGACGACGTCGTCGAGCGCATTGCCGTAGTCCTCGAGCACCGAGAGCGCGCCGCGCACGAGTTCCGTCATGGCGCCGCGGGTCGGCAGGGGTACGCCCGTCAGGCAGAAGGTCGTCTTGAAGCAGACGACGCCCGTGTCGAGGTCCATTTCGAAGTTGCCGAGCTTGAGGCCGCAGTTGGCGCGCGTGACGAACTCCATCACGCGGCGGCGGTCTTCTTCGGCGACCTTGAATGGCGCATAGGTGTGGCAGAGCACCACGTCCTCGAGAAGATGGATGTAGAGCGGGGTCTGGCTGATGCGGCAGTCAAGGTCGAACCCTGCGTCAAGCGTGCCGGTGCCGGCGTCGAACCCGTAGGTCCAGCCTTCATGATCGAAGGCGAGCTTGAGAACGGTGGCGACTTCGGGCAGATAGGCCATGATGGACTCCTTCATTCAGTGGGTATGCGACGAAAGAGTGTAGCAGGGCGATCCTTCTCTGATGCACGGTTTCTCATTGGGAGTTTCTCGTAGTTCTACGCAGAATGCTGTTTGAGGGCGACGGAAAGAGACGGGGCGGCAAGGAAAACGACTCAGCTTCTAGGTGAAATGTCTTAGTAGATCATCCGTATTTTTGCGGGTACACTACCTCCTGTGCGGTATGCCGGCGTCCGCAGAGCGGACGGCCAACCCCAAATTCAGATGCGGATTGCGTAGTAATACGCAGGAGAAGCCGCAGACAACATATCGGCATGCCTCAGACCAAAGCATCAGGACACTGACATGCAACCCACTTACGATCAGACGGATCCGACGTCCCCCGCCGGCTCCATTCCGCACTGGATCGACCCCGTCAGGGAGGCCGACCTGGTGGCTCGCAGGCGCACGGTCCACAGGACGCCCGAAACGGGCTGGGCCGAATTCATCGCGACCGCCCGCGCTGCCGAATTCTTCACGTCGCTCGGCTTCAAGGTCATGGTCGGGCGCGAGTTCATCGACCCCATCTACGTGCGCGGCCGCTCCGACACCGAGGTGAGCGAGTCCGAGCGCCTTGCGAAGGCCGCGGGCGTCTCGCCCGTCCTGCTGCAGCGCATGGGCGGCCTCACGGGGCTGTGCGCGACGTTCGACACGGGCCGTCCGGGCAAGACCCTTGCGTTCCGCGTTGAGCTCGACGCCCTCAAGATGGACGAACCCGCCGATCCTGACCACATTCCCTACAAGGAGGGCTTCGCCTCCGAGCGTCCCGGCCTCATGCACGCCTGCGGCCATGACGGCCATCAGGCCGTCGCCTTCGAGCTCGGCCGCTTCATTGTGGCGAACAGGGACCGTCTGACGGGCCGCATCCGCTTCATCTTCCAACCGGGCGAAGAGGGCTCCCGCGGCGCTTATCCGATCGTGCAGTCGGGCCTTCTCGACGATGTGGACACGCTGTTGTGCGCCCACATCGCGACCGACCTTCAGGCGGGCACTGTTGTGGCCGCTCCCGAGAAGTTCCTCTGCACCACGAAGATCGACCTTCACTTCGAGGGCGTGCAGGCCCACGCGGGCATGCAGCCCCAGCTCGGCCGCAATGCGCTTCTGGCCGCTGCAGACGCCGCGCTCATCCTCATGGCCCTGCCGCGCCACTCCGACGGCATGACCCGCGTCAACGTCGGCACGCTCCATGCGGGCGAGGGCCGCAACGTGATCGCGGCCCATGCGGACATGGAGGTCGAGGTCCGAGGCGAGAACGAGGCGATCAACCGCGAGCTCGCCCGCGAGGCCGTCACGCGCGCCCAGGGCTGCGCCATGGCCTTCGGCGTCAAGATGAGCCACAAGATCATGGGCGAGGCCGTCGACTTCGTGCCCGACGACGGCATCGTGCAGATGATCACCGTCTGCGCCCGCCGCGCGCGCTACGTGCGCGAGGTCCGTCCCTCGGTGCCACTCAACGGCTCCGACGACGCCACCCTGATGATTCGCCGCGTGCAGAGCCAGGGCGGCCGCGCAGGCTACTTCCTCGTGGGCGCGGGCCTTGAGGCCTCGCACGAGCATGCCGCCGTCGACTTCGACGAGCGCTACCTCGTCACGCTCTACGACATCTTCGCGAACCTCGTGATCGGTCTTTCGGGCAACTGGTAGCCCGAAGCCCGACCTCGGCCCTCTCATCCCGGAAAACCGGCCCCGCCTTGCGGCGGGCGCCGGTTTTCTGCTTTCCGGCGTGCAGGATTCGTGCGTTCTTTGCTTTTCGTTCATGAGGCCGCAGGGGCGGACTTCGCCTGGCTTCAATGCCCGGAAAAAGTGCTTCCGGAGGCTGTTTGTGGTGCCGAAACAACACTGGGAGTAGAGGAGACACCTTATGACTTATGAGAGACAGTTAGGTCGAGGCGCCTGAAGAACGCGCGATGCGTCGCGTTTGACGCGTTAATGCGACAGTAAAAAATTCACACGGCCTGAATGTTCTCTGGAAAAATGCCTCACAGGTCTTGAGAAAAGACTGGACCACGGTGCAAGCGCAGTGCAAAAGCGTGCGCGCCATCTCGACGGAGCCCCTCGGGAAGCTTCCGTCGCCGCTCGCGGGCCGGCTGGTCCGGCCCGGAGCGAACCCAAAAAATGAGGAAATGCAAATGTTCAAGAAGTCTCTCGCTGCCGTCGCCGTTCTCGGTGCCTTTGCCGGCTCTGCTCTCGCTGCCGACGTTCAGCTCTATGGTCTCGTTGACCTCGGTCTCAACTGGACGCAGGTCGACAACGGCAAGACCACGACCGACAGCTTCGGCATGGGTCCGGTCAGAACTCCGGCTCCCGCTTCGGCCTGAAGGGCACGGAAGATCTCGGCAACGGCTACAAGGTTGGCTTCAACCTTGAAAACAGCTTCAAGGCGGACGACGGCGCTTTCGACAAGGGCTCCCGCCTTTTCCACCGCGAATCCATCCTGTTCGTTCAGACGCCGTACGGCGAACTCTCCGCCGGCCGCACGGGCGGTCTTGATTCCGGTGTCGGCCGCTACGGTCAGATGGGCTCCGGCGCCACCGCCATGAGCACGGGTTGGGACAACATCGCGAAGACCAGCAAGGTCTTCCTCGGTCTCGGCGACCGCATGGACAACACGCTCACCTACCAGTCTCCGAAGTTTGCCGGCGTGACGGTTCTCGCCCAGGCCTCTCTCAAGAAGTCCAACGTCAATGACAAGGGCGTCGCCATTGAAACTGAGGAAGGCTCCTCCGACGCCGACCGCTACTACGCCCTCGGCGTGACGTACGGTGCCGGTGCTCTCAACGCCGGCCTCGTCTACAGCCAGACGGACTGGAACCGTACCGAACTCAAGGACCAGACCAACGACGACAACCAGACCGTCGTGTCTGCCTTTGCCAACTATGACTTCGGCATGGTCAAGCCGATGGTTGCCGTCCAGTACTTCGACGGCGGCAAGGATGTCGACGTTGCCAACACCGCCCTCAACAAGGGCTACGGCTTCGTCGTCGGTGGCACGGCTCCGCTCGTCGGCGGCACGCTGAAGGTTCAGCTCGGTTGGAACGACTACGAAGACGTGAAGACGGGCGCCACCGAAGGCAACAACATCATCACCGGCGTCGGCTACGAATACCCGCTCTCCAAGCGCACGTTCGTCTACACGGCCGCCGGCTACACGCAGGTCAAGACCGAAAAGGCCGGCGTCGAAACGAAGACCAAAACGTCCGAAGTCATGCTCGGCATGGTCCACAAGTTCTGATCACTGCCTGTTCGCATAGAACGTCAGTTTGACTGAACCAAGCACCCCGGTTCCGCAAGGAGCCGGGGTGTTTTTCTCTGGCGAACGGGGTCGACGTTCGCAGGAATTCGGGGCGAAAAATCGAGGAAAAAGTCCCTCCGCAGACCCCTGAGTGAGCGAAGTCGACATTTCGTTCTACAGGCTGTCCACGTGTCGAATTCTCGGAAACAGGGCGGTTTGTTGTAGGAATGCAACACTCCGGAGAGAAAGTCACGTTGCGAGGGTTAGCACCTATTTTTCTCCTTAAGGCTAGAGCCACAGGCATTTTCAATGTTTCCTCGTCTGTTTGTCCTCTGGAGCGCATTAGGAAATTGGCGAAGTCTTTGGGAGAATATGCACAGGTCCTCGCGGACCAAAGACCAGATGCGGCTCGGACCAACTTAGCCGCTCTAAATTCGGCAGCGCCTCCCAGGACAAGTCTGCCGGCCGCCGACGCATCACAAAAGACGGTGCGCGGCACTCAATGAGGAAACAAATCATGTTCAAGAAGACTCTCGCCGCTGTCGCCGTTCTCGGCGCCTTCGCCGGTTCCGCCTTTGCCGCCAATGTCACGATGTACGGCATCATCGACACGGGCCTCGGCTACACCTCCACGGACAGGGGCTATGGCGAAGACGTTAATAAGTTCGACATGCGCTCCGGCCAGAACTCCGCCAGCCGCTTCGGCGTGAAGGGTGAAGAAGACCTCGGCAACGGCGTCAAGGTCGGCTTCTCGCTCGAAAACGGCTTCTCTTCTGACGACGGCAAGCTCTCTACCGCTAACCGCCTCTTCGACCGTGAAGCTCTGCTCTATGTCGCTGGTGACTTCGGCGAACTCGGCATGGGCCGTCAGGGCGAACTTGCTTCCGGCAACGGCCGCTACGGTCTCTTCGGCGGCAAGGTCTCCCCGTTCTCCACGGGTTGGTCCGACATCGCCGGTCACAAGTATGTGATGGGTGCCGGCTTCGGTCGCATGGACAACTCCGTCACCTACAAGACTCCGACGTTCGCCGGCGTCAATGTGCTCGCCCAGTACTCCTTCAACAAGGACAGCACGGACACGGATCGTGAAGGTTCCTCCGCCGTTGACCGTCAGTACGCCCTTGGCGCTTCTTTCACGGCTGGCGACCTCTACCTCACCGGTATCGTCACCCAGACGAACCTCCAGTCCCTCGGCCAGCAGGACGTTGAAGATCCGCTGACCGTCAGCCTCGGTGGTAACTACAACTTCGGCGTTGCCAAGCTCTACGTCGCCACGCAGTATTTCAAGGACTCTGGTCTTGCCGTCAAGATGATTCAGAATGATCAGACGGGTAAGTTTGACGGCTTCGGTCTTTCCGTTGGTGCTGACGTTCCCGCCTTCGGCGGTACGGCCAAGGTTCTCGTCGGCTACATGGATGCCGAAGATCAGAACCCGAATGCTAACGACGTTCAGCGCTACACCTTCTCCGTCGGTTACGAATATCCGCTCTCCAAGCGCACGTTCGTCTACGGCGGTGCCGGCTACTACATGGACTCCTATGACAAGGCTCTCGTCGCTGGCGCTGATGACAAGGCTTCCGTCGCCGCTGTCAACGCTGGTCTCGTCCACAAGTTCTAATAACTGCCCGTTCGCATAGAACGTCAGTTTGACTGAACCAGTCGCCCCGGATTCCGAAAGGAATCCGGGGCGATGCTTTTTCCGAAGCTGAATTCGAGAGGCTTCAATCCAAACAAAAGGCAGCGGTCCTGGGATCGCTGCCTTTTGTTCTTTGTCGTGCTCTGTCTTTCTCAGTTCCGGACGGGCCGGTCGAACCACCCCGAGAGCTCGTCCACAAGCTCGATGCGAAGCCCTGACGCACGCTCACCGAGCTTCTTTCTGAGACCTTCGGCAAGGAGTTCCGGTGCCTCTGCATGCGAGACCGAAGTTCGCTCGAGATGAATCACGGGGCTGACGCCGTCCGGGAAGCGGCAGCGGAACCTCAGGCCCGAAAGCCGATCGTCCTCCTTCATGAGGGCTTCGACGGCGGCTTCGGCGTCGGCTGCGAATGTCAGGTCGCGCGACGCGGGCTTCATGCCGTAGGGAAAGCGGGTGAGCAGGCAGGGCCTTGCCATCTGGCCCGGATTGCGAAAGCCGAGTGCGGCGCCGAGCGAACGTATCTCGTCCTTGCTGATGTCGGCCTCTGCAAGCGGGGAGCGGATGCCAAGCTCCTCCAGAGCCTTGCGGCCGGGACGGTAGACGGCGAGGTCGGAGTGGTTTGTGCCGTCGCAGAGCTGGGCGTCGCCGGCAATCCTGAGAAGCTCCGTGAAGATGTGGCGCTTGCAGACGTAGCAGCGCAGGCGTCCCGCGGCGGCGAGGTCGGGCATGTCCGCAGGATCGACTGGCACGAGCTCGGCCTCGAGTCCCATGGCTCTTGCTTCGGCGACGGCTTCGGCCGTCTCGGCGGGCGCAACGTGCGGGCCTGTGACGTGCAGGAGCCTCACGCGAAAGCCCGCTAGCTTTGCGAAGAACGCGAGGAAGCGGCTGTCGAGTCCGCCCGAATAGGCGAGCGTGACCGCGCCGTTGCTCGAGGCTTCGGAGAGCTTCGAGGCGAGCCGCTCAAGACGAGGATCGTCGAAGGCAGGCGTCATGGCGTTCACTCGACTGCGGGAACGGGCTGGCCGAAGGCCATGAGCGTGCCGTTGGCGACGCCCTCGAAGCCCTTCGGGGTGAAGACGGTGACGTGGTCGGTGACGACCATCTCGGGCCAGCCGCCAAAGCGCGCGCCGAGCCCCAGCAGGACAGCCAGCCCCGTGGGCGTCACGGGTTCGCCTTCGCCCGACCAGGGGCGCACGGCAACGCCGTCGAGCATCGCGTAGAGGGCGGGTGCGGGATAGGGCACGACGCCGTGGGCGCAGTTGACGGTGCCGTCGGTCATCGGGAGGGGACTCGCGACGATCATGGCGGGATCGATCGTGGTCATGAAGTCGGCGATGAGCCCGACTGCGATGATGTTCGCCATGCGGCCCACCTCGTGGAAGTGGACGTGATCGGGCGTCGTGCCGTGCACGCGGGCCTCGGCGTTCGCGACCACGGACCAGATGGCGGCGGCCTTGGCCTTCGCCTCGTCGGAGAGCGTGCTTGCCTCATAGTGGCGGAGGATGTCGGCGGGCGTTCTGTGGACGTGCTCGTGCGGCGTCCTGATCGAGAGCGTGTGGCCGAGGATGCCGTTGACGGCGCGCGGGCCGAATTCGATGGCGGCGTCGACTTCGGGGAAGCGGCGCGCCATGTAGGCCTGTGCCGTTCCCGCGGTCTGGCCCGTCAGGGCGAGGAGGCCGGCTAGGAAAACGTTGGCGTTGAAGCCCGCATGGATGCGGACGGTGAGGATCGGGTGGTTGAAGAGGTCGGACATGGTCGGTGCTCCTCGGTCAGCGCGCAGCGCGCACGGATTCAAGCAGGGTGAGGACGCGGGCGGCGGCGCAGGCGGCGCCGTAGCCGTTGTCGATGTTCATGACGGCAACGCCGGGCGCACAGGACGCGAGGCAGCTCGAGAGCGCAGCGCGGCCGCCTTCGGCGATGCCGTAGCCCACGGACGTGGGGACCGCGAAGACGGGCTTCGAGGTGAGGCCGCCCATGACGCTTGCGAGCGCGGCGTCGAGTCCCGCGCTGACGACGACCACGTCGCCCTTGTTGATGTCGTCCCTTGCGGCCTGAATGCGCCAGAGGCCCGCAACTCCGCAGTCCTCGAAGAGGCGGACGGTCCAGCCGAGGTACTCGAGCGTGCGGGCGACCTCGTGCGTCACGAACGCGTCGGCCGTTCCCGCGGAGACGATGCTCGCAAGGCCCGTTTCATGGCGCTGGCAGGTGCGGTGCCAGGCGGTGCGGGAGAGGGGATCGTAGTCGTAGGCGGCGCGAAGGTCTTTGGGCACGCGTGCCCAGACGGATTCCGAGAGGCGCGTGAAGAGAATGGGCTTCTCGTCGTCGGACGCAAAGCGCTTGAGGAGCGAGAGGAGCGCGTCGTGGCTCTTGCCCTCGCAGAAGACGGCTTCGGGCAGACCGATGCGCACGTCGCGGTCGATGTCGAAGCGGATGTTGTCGGGCATGCTGGCCTCGAGATGTGGTTCTGGATAAAAAGCCTGCCTGGCCGGTGAGGCGCAGGCAGGCGGCAGTCGTTCGGATGCGGGGGCGTCGGCAGACGCCCGCCGCAGGAGGATCCTTATTCGACGCGGGGCACCGTGAGGGAGCCTTCGGGCATCAGGATCATGTCGGGCGTCTCGCCCACGTACTGCTTCGCGATCTCGAGGGCCTCCTCGACGGTGTCGACGGCGCCCGTGAAGAGCATGTCCTTCGCGAGCTGGCGGTCAAGGCTCGTCACGAGGATGTAGCGGGCCTTCTCGATCGGGCGCGTGATGGCGTATGCCTTGTTGGCGCCGATCTTGAAGTTGGCCTCGAGCTCGGCCTTGATGGCGGCCGGGGTCTTGAGGCGGCGGAAGGTTTCCTCGAGCACCTTGGAGCCCGAGCCTTCCTCGCAGTCGGCGAGCAGGATCACGACGCCGTCCTTCCTGACAGCGCAGGAGGCGTTCTCCATGGTCTTCTGCATCTGGTAGACGTTGATGTCCTTCGGATAGCCGCCGCAGGAGACGATCACCATGTCGGCGAGTTTCGGAATGACGCAGCCGTAGACCTCGTCGACGAACTTGCAGGCTTCCTTGTGCGCGGCGATATAGTCGCCCGCGAACATGCGCAGGAACTGGTGCTTGGCGTTCAGGATGGCGTTGAAGAGGAAGAGCGAGCGGCCCTTGGCGAAGAGCGCGACGCCCTCCATCTGGTCTTCGTAGCAGGGGTTGCCCGTCGTGCGGCCGAGCGCGGCGTTTTCGTCGAGCATGAAGCTGTGGTTGACGCGAACGGTCTCCATCGCGGCGCAGCCGGGAAGGATGGCCTTTCGGCCGCCGCCGTAGCCGGAGAAGTAGTGGTGCACGATCGTGCCCGTGAGGATCACGTGGTCGACGTTGCAGAGCTCCTTGTGGATGTGCACGGGCGTGCCGCGGGAGGTCGTGCCGAAGTATTCGAAGTCGTCGTCATTCGTGCAGATGCTGTTGTACATCTTGAGGCGGGAGGCGACGTTCTCGCCCACGCCCTCGACCATCTCCTCGTGCGTCATGGCGCGGTGGGTGCCGAGCGCGAAGACGATCTTCATGTCCTCGTCCTTCACGCCGAGACGGTTCATCTCGTCGACGAGCACCGGCATGAAGTCGAAGCTGTTGGCGACGCGGGTCGGGTCGTTGCAGATGAAGGCGACGGTGTCGCCGGGCTTGACGATCTCTTCGATCGACGGGCAGCCGATCGGGTGGCGGATCGCCTCGAGCACGCCGCCCCTGATGTCCTCCATCGGCGGGAACTCTTCGGTGCGGACCACCTTCAGAACGCGGTCCTCTTCAACGGTAAAGGTTTTGCGACCGCGCCCGTAGGCGAAGTCGTAGGTCTTCATGGCCATGTGTTGTCTCCTTGATTCGGCATGCGAGGGGCGGACTCCGCCCCGTCTTCAAAATGGTCTTCTCGGGATGCGGAGGTCATGCGAAAGCAGTAGTGCTTTCGAGGGTCCGGCTCTGCCGTAGATGCATTATAGGTGCCGCGCAATCCTTTTGAGAAAGGGCTTTCAAGGTAAAGCCCAGTCAGGGCGCGGAAGGTCAAGCCTTCGGGTCAAACTTACAAATCCAAGCCGAGAAAGCCCTCGATTTCAATCGATGGAATGAGAGGTACTCTTCTGGTTCGCAGATTGTCTACGAACCATGCGTTCTCGAAAAGGACGGTGTAGGATGGAAGTCATATCGCCTACAAGTTCGAACTGATGCCTACCCGGGAGCAAACGCGAATCTTCGCTCAAGCCGCCGGGTGCCGGCGTTTTGTTTGGAACAAGGCGACCGAATTGCAGAAGCAGAGGCTTGAACACAATCTGCCGTTTCTGAACTATGCGGAACTTTGTGAAAAGCTCACGTGCTGGAAACAGGAAGACGACATGTTGTGGCTTCAGGATGCGCCATCTCAAGCGCTTCAGCAAGGTCTGAAGGATGAGTGCGCCTCCATCAATGAGTTCAAGTCCAATAAGAAGGGCTTCCCGAAGTTTCATCCATCAAGAAGCACGAGAAACGAATTGCCGTTCTTCAAAAGCAACTTTGCCACAACAAGGAAGCCTGCAAGAAGCTGGCCGATTTGGGCAAGGCGGCCCCGTTTGACAAACGGGAGCCGAGTCGCAGGTGCAGGCAACTGAAGAACCAGATTCTGACGCACTATCGTCGTATCCGCAACATTCGTCAGGACTTCATGAAGAGAACGGCTCACACCATCGCACAGAAATACGGATGGGTGGCCATGGAAAATCTGAAGTTGAAGAACATGACGAAATCGGCCAAGGGCACGGTTGAGGATCCGGGCAGGAACGTGAAGCAGAAGAGCGGCTTGAACCGCTCTTTGGCACGCGTTGCGCCCTATGGTATGAGGATGGCCATCCTGTGGGCCTTGTTCAAGGCCGGCGGACGGCTCATCCTTGCCGATCCGAAGTACACGAGTCAGACTTGTCCCAAGTGCGGATACACGAGTTCATCAAATCGACCTACGCAGGCGCATTTCGGTTGCCAACTTTGCGGCTACACTGAAAACGCGGACGTCGTAGGTGCACTCAACGTGCTAAAGAAGAGCCGGACAGGCTCAGTTCGCCCGTCAAGTGAACTTGGCAACAAGTCAGCAGCGGGAACCGTCCTTTTCTTCGCGTCCTGACGCGAATACGAGGAATCCCGGGTATTCATACTCGGGAGGATGTCAAACTTCCGAGGTAGGGGATGCCCCGAATGGCCGGTCGGGGCACTCTCTCAAATGGAATTGCCTTCAGCAATCACTTCCCGTCGACGCTGTTGACGAGATTCATGCGCATGATGGCGCGGTGCTTCGAGCCGTCGAGGCGCTCAAGGTCGAAGCAGTCGCCGTCGACCGTCGGAAAGCCCGCGAGGAAGGCGTCGATGCGGGCGACGGCCTCGGGCGGCAGGGGGCGGCCGCTGAGCGCGGCGTTCCCGTCGACGTGCCTTGAGCTTCTCGTGCCGATGATCGCCGCGGCGACTTCGGGCCTCGAGAGCGTCCAGAGCGTCGAGACATTCGCAATCGAAAGCCCGAGCGGATCGCCGATCTCCTTCATGAGGGCGAGAAGCGCCTGGAAGCCTTCCCAGCGGAGCGAATCCTCGATGACGAGCGCGTACTTGACCAGGGAGCGGTTCTCGAAGTGATCGGGCTTCGGCGCGCCAAGCCACTTCTCGGACATGAACCCGCCTGCGACGGTGCCGTAGCAGAGCAGTTTTACTCCCGTCTCGCGGCAGAGGCGCTCGAGCCGCATGGCGGGGCGGCGGTCGAGGACCGAGTACTGGCACTGGTTGGTGGCGACGGGGATGCCTGCGTCGATGAGCTTTCGAAGCTTGACGGCGTTGAAGTTCGTGGTGGAGATGAGGCGGATGAGGCCCTTCTCCTGAAGGCGCACAAGCTCGCCCGCTACGTCGACCATGCCCGGCACCGAATAGTCCCACCAGTGGAACTGGACTGCGTCGAGTCGCTCGACGCCGAGGCGCCTGAGGCTTCGCGTGATGATGTTCTCAACATAAGCCGGCGTCACGTTCGCAAGGTCGTTGAGGTCGGGCACGAACTTCGTGTGAATCTGCGGCAGGCGAAGCCCCGCCTTGCGGCGATCGCGGATGATGCCGCCGAAGAAGTCCTCGACGCCCGTGTAGATGTCGGCGCAGTCGAAGGTGTCGAATCCCATGTCGATGAGGCGGTTGAAGGCGCGGGACGCGTCGGCGAGATCGAGCGGACGCTCGAGCGCGTGGCCCGCGGAAAGCTGCCAGCCGCCGTTGATGACGCGCGGCACGTCATAGTCTTCAGTAATGTGGATTCGGTCCATGAGGGGCGCTTGGGTCATGATCATGTACTCCTGGTTGTACGGTTGCCGGACCGCTCAGGCCTTTTCGCCCAGCGGCACGACGGTGCATTCGGCGTGCGAGAGGATGCGTTTTGCGGTCCGTCGGATTCTGAACTTTGCTCCGCAGTTGGGATCGGGACAGGCGATGAGCGCATCGGTCGTCATCCAGTCGTTCGGGGAGGTGGGGCGTTCCTTGGCGGGCAGTAGCGGGATGAGCGCCGCGAGCGCATACATCGAGAAGCGTCCGCCCTCGGGAAAGACGAGGTCCTCGCCTTCCACCCTGAACGCGTGTCCCGCATGGTGGCGGCAGACGAAGTCCTTTTCGTCGCCTTCAACGGTGACCTCGAGGTCGTAGAGTTCGAACGTGTTGTCAGATGTCATCGTCTGTTTCCTGTTTGTCAATCCTGAATGTCTGGCGTTATTCAGAGGGCGGTTGCAGTCTTGGCCTCTGCAGCTTCGGGTTCGGGCGTTTCCATCATGCGGCCCGTGCCCGTGAGCACCATGAAGCCGAAGACGAGGAAGAGCGCGATCGGGTAGAAGGCGGCGGTCATGAGCGTGAAGGGCGTGACGGCAGCCGCGCCCGCGAGTCCCGAGACGGCGGCCATCGTGATGAGCACGAAGGCCGAGAACGGCATCAGGACGGGAAGGCTGTTCGCTAGGCCCGAGAGGATGTGCGAGCGGCGGTACGGGTGCACGTTCGAGGCGCGGCCGATGTCGTCGGTGAGAGAGCCGACGAGTGCGACGGAGGCGGAGGTGACGGCTGCAAAGAGCGTCGTCACGACGAGCGTGGCGGCCGAGAGGAAGAGCTCGGTGCGAAGTGCGGAGGGACGGCCCGCCTCCCCCGTTTCAAGGGCCTTCGCCATCATGTCGGGCACGCCCGCCTCGCGCACGATGCCCGTGAAGGCGAAGAGCGTGACGCACAGCAGGATGATGGGCGAGACGTTGCTGATGCCTGAGATCAGAAAGCCCGAGAGCCTGCCGTCGACGGCCGCGAAGATCGTGGCGAAGCTGAGGCGGCCGATGAGAAGGCCCGTGGCCGTGCCCGTCACGACGCCCGCCGAGATCGCCATCAGCACGTCGCGGGTCCTGACCGCAACGGCGATGAGGACGGCGACGGGGACGAGCATCAGAAGGGCGGACGCATCGCCAGAGAGCGCCGCCTCGGAGACGGGGAGGGATTCGCCCATGAAGGCGTAGACGGGCAGGGAGACGGCGAGCGCGATCATCGCGTAGGGAAGCCGGGTGCGCACGACGCCTGCGATGTCGGCGGGCGTGCCGTTGCGAAAGCGCTGGGTGACCGACGAGATGACGGTGACGTCGGAGACGGGCGCGAGGTTGTCGCCGAAGATGGCGCCCGAGAGGACGGCGCCCGCGAGCATGGCGGGATCCGCACCGAGTGCGACGCCCGCAGGGAAGAAGATCGGCATGGCGGCGAGGAGCGTGCCGATGGACGAGCCCGTGGCGGCGGCCATTAGGGAGGAGGCGAGGAGCACGAAGACCGTGAAGGCGTGGCCCGTGAGGTGCAGCATCCCTCCGAGGAAGACGAGCCCGTCGGCGACGCCCGAGGCCTTCATCATGGCGGAGAAGATGCCCGAGGCGATCAGGATGAGCACGACCGTGCCCGTGAGCTCGGACGAGGCCCCGCGCACGGCGGCCTTCCAGTATTCGGACGGGGCCTTCGCGAGGAGCGAGCCCGAGAAGAGCGTGAGGACGCCTGCGGCTGCGAGGCCCGTGAGGTCGAAGGCGGCCTCGGAGATGAAGAGCCTGGCCGTGACGGCCACGAAGAGTGCGAGCGGAAGAAGGAGGACGGCGGCGGAGCCGTGGAATCGAAGCGTTGTCATGTCGGGTGCCTGTCGGGGGATGGTTGTCGGAGGACGGATCGGAGTCGGATGTCTTCCTTTTGCCATCGTCTGCTGCAGGACCTTGCGCGCTCGTTGAGCCTTTGGAACATGTTGAAACCACTATGGACGTTTTCGTTGTGTCTTGTCCGTCGTCCCGTGGCTTCTGTGCGCCTGATGCGAAAAGACCCGCGGGAGTGCGGGTCTTTTGGACTGGAATTTGGGCAAAGCTCGCCCGACCCGCTCTAGAAAGAGAAGGAGCGCCACCAAAGGTGATGGTGAGCGGAAGGGGTCGGAAGGAGGATCTGCGTATTCATAACGGATATAGTATAGCGTGGAAGGCTTCGCTTGTGCATCAGGTGGTTTGCTTAGGGTGATCCGTCTATGGAAGGCTGCGGGGCGGGTCTGGGCAAAAAAAACGTCTTTGTGAACTTTGTCACAGAGGGGGCCTTCGGACCCGCCTAGACTCGATGTCAGGGATGAGGAGCACGGACCAGGCGCTCCCGGCCCTCAAGACACAAACAGGAGAAAAACCATGCAACTCAATCGTCGTCAGTTCCTCGGATCCGCCGCCGCAGCGGCCGCCTTTAGCACTGCTCCCGCCGTCATGACCGCAGTCGTCCAGAAAGATCAGGGGCACGATCAAAATTGAGAAAAACAATTACCGATCTTTTCAACGCTGCTTCGGACGGTCGACAAAACGGAGGGGAATGGGTGAGTTTGTGGAGCATCTCAAACGCAAGGCTGAAAGCTGTTCCTGAAGATCAACGGGGACAAGACGAAGGTTCGCCCAATCAGCTCCCCCGACGTCAAATCCCTTGGTTTTGGATTCTGGATTCAGCGAAAGGGAAACGGGGAGTCGATCGTGCGAGATCGGCCGCACAAAAAGTTCCGTGACAAATGCTTGAGTAAGCTCAAGGAACTGACTTCGAGGAGTAGGGGGCAAGGCCTCGACGCCTTTCGAAGAAAGCTCAAGGCATACATATATGGGTGGATTGGGTACTTTGGACGTTCGTCGATGGCGAAATTCGCCTTGAAAACAGACGAATGGCTGAGACGTCGCATCAGAAAGATCTACTGGAAGCAGTGGAAAAGGATCTCGACGCGATATAAGGCTCTCCGCATACTGGGCATCGAGGAAGAATTGGCATGGCAATGGGCCAACACGCGTAAAGCGAGTTGGCATATTTCCAATAGTCGAGTCCTCGCACAATCCCTAACGAACGACTTTCTACTCTCGAGAGGATGGGTGAGCCTGACTGCTGTCTATCGTGCAAGACAGCGGCTAGTGCAACCATAGGTAACCGCCCACTACGGATCCGTACGGTGGGTGGTGTGGTAGGGCGGCGTGAGTACCCTCACGCCTCCTACCCGATCAAGCTCGCCGCCATGAACTGGGGCGACGGCATCACCGTCGACGCCCGCCGCGCCTCCGTCTCCCCGGCCATGCCCTGCACGGAAAAGACGCGCGAACTCGTCGAACTCATCAACGAAGCCGCCCGCCTCGAAGGCTTTGAAGCAGGCTGGGTCGACGCCGGCGGCGGTTCCGACGCCAATCGCATAGCCCAAGCCGGCACTCCCGTCGTTGACGGTGTTGCCCCTGCCGGTGGCTGCTTCCGCTCCGAACGCGAATACCTCCGCGTCGACACGATCGAAAACCGCGTGCGCATGCTCTCGCGCTTCCTGACCCTTCTCTAAAAAGAACAGGTCAAAACAAGTCAAGGGGTGACCGCCCTCAAACGGTCGTGCTGAGGATGCAGTTCGCCCGCCTTTCAAACGAAAGGCGGGCGATTCTGCGTTCGGGAACCGTGAATGCCGTCGTGTCACACAAATGAGATGAACGGGCTGAAACGACAGTGCGAGTGACGGTCTCGGGAAGAACGGCGCCGCCTGAGGACGCTCGCGGCGCAGGAGAAAGTGTCGAATATGACGTCTGTCATCAAATTGTCATAATTCCGTCACGAAGCCGTCACGCGGAGCGGTCAGAATGCGGGCGTTGTCTTACCAACGCTTACATCTGACATGGAACAATACTATCTGGTGTTGCTGGCCTTCCTCGGGGTCATCGCAGTCATTGACCTTTTCGTCGGCGTCTCGAACGACGCCGTCAACTTTCTGAATTCGGCCCTCGGCTGCCGCATCTCCTCCTTCCGCACGACGCTCTGGGTCGCCTCGATCGGCGTGCTCGCGGGCGCGACGTTCTCCTCGGGCATGATGGAGATCGCCCGCTCCGGCGTCTTCCATCCTCAGCTTTTCACCTTCTCCGAGCTGATGATCGTGTTTTTCGCTGTCATGGTAGCGGACGTCATCCTGCTTGACGCCTTCAATTCGCTCGGTCTCCCGACGTCGACCACGGTCTCGATCGTGTTCGAGCTCATGGGCGCCGCCTTTGCCGCCGCGCTCTTCAAGCTCATCGACGCGGGCGCTCCGCTCTCCGACGTCGCCGACTACATCAATTCGAGCAAGTCGCTCGGCATCGTCTCGGGCATTCTGATCTCCGTCGTCGTCGCCTTCATTTCTGGCGCCGTCGTCCAGTATCTCGCCCGCCTCGTCTTCACCTTCAAGTTCGAGAAGGCCTACCGCCGCATCGGCGCCATCTACGGCGGCATCGCGCTCACGGCCATCATCTACTTCCTCGTGATGAAGGGCGCCAAGGGCGCGAGCTTCATGCGTCCCGAGTGGATCCAGTGGATCAACGCCAACACGGCCGTCATCCTCTTCTCGCTCTTCACGGGCCTGACGGTGCTCTTCCAGGTGCTCATCACGGTCTTCCGCGTCAACATCTTCAAGATCATCATTCTGGCGGGTACGTTCTCCCTCGCGTTCGCCTTTGCGGGCAACGACCTCGTGAACTTCGTGGGCGTGCCGCTCGCCGCCTGGGACAGCTGGAAGGAATGGCAGGCCTCGGGTGCCGCCGACAACGCCTTCATGATGGGCGGTCTTTTGAAGCCCTCCACGGCTCCTACCGCCTTCCTGCTCCTTTCGGGCTTCGTGATGGTCCTCACGCTCTGGTTCTCCAAGAAGGCCCACCGCGTCATCCAGACCTCCATCAACCTTTCTTCGAGCCGCTCCGGCACGCAGGAACAGTTCGGCGCCTCCGCGCCCGGCCGCATGATCGTGCGCGGCGCCATGGGGCTCGGCAAGGTGATCAGCCAGATTATCCCGATGCCGATGCAGAGGGGCATCGCCTCCCGCTTCGAGCCGCTCCCCGTCGTCAAGGGCGAGATTCCGCTGCCCTTCGACTACGTGCGCGCCTCGATCAACCTGATCGTCTCCGCCATCCTGATCGCCTCCGCCACGAGCCTCAAGCTGCCGCTCTCGACCACCTACGTGACCTTCATGGTCGCCATGGGCTCGAGCTTCGCCGACGGCGCCTGGGACCGAGAGTCCGCCGTTTACCGCATCTCGGGCGTACTCACCGTGATTTCGGGCTGGTTCCTGACCGCGCTCTCCGCGAGCTCGCTCGCCGCCGTCGTCGCCGTGCTCGTCTTCTGGGGCGGTGAGGCCGCCGCCATCATCCTCGGCTTCGGCGCGATCTTCCTTCTCGTGCGCTCCAACCTCAAGACCCGCGAGGACGACGTGACGCTCTCCGACGAAAGCCGCTCCGTCTACGACGCCGCCTACGTGGGCCAGCTTCTCTCGAAGCACGTGCAGAAGAGCCTCTCCGAAACGCTCCGGGTGCTCTCGCGCATCCATGAGAACTTCACGGCCGACCGTGAGCGCGAGCTTACGAAGGTCAAGGCGAGCGCCACCGACGTCTTCGAGGACGCCATAGAGGCTCGCAGCGTCTACTACCGCATGGCCGCCGCCGAGGCCGCGCCCTCCAAGGCCGACTTCGATGCCCGCTACCTCTATCTGCGCGCCTGCACCAACACCCGCGAGGTGAGCCGCTCTCTGCAGAACCTCGCCAAGCTTGCCCGCGACCACGTGGCCAACCGCCACCGCGTTGGCAGCAACGAGATCACGAACGACATCGGCACGTTCGTCGCGGACATCCGCACGCTTGTCAACGCCCGTGAGGATCATGCCGACGTTACGGCGCTTCGCAACAGGGCGGCTGACGTCATCACCCGCATCGAGGATCTTCAGCGCCGCCTGATGGAGGCCCAGCCCCGCGGTTTGATGACCATCCGTTGCTGCGAGTTCCATCTCTCCTACCTCCTGGTGCTCCGCGAACTCGTCAACCATTACGAGATCGCCTCGCTCCTCGAGGAGCAGATCGATGCGCTCGCAAGAGGTGCGAAGGCTGCCTGAGGCCGCATCAGCAATTCAAACGCAGTCTAGTGGGATCGCGGCTCTGGTCCCCAAACAAAGAGCCGCGTCATTTTGGGAAAGCCTTTTTCCGGGGCTTTCCCTTTTTTTGGCTCGGAAAAGAGGGGCTGAAAACTCAATCTCATGAAATAAATATTTCGCTCAACTTACTCAAGGAAGCTCTTCAAAACCCCCATCTCTGAACGATGGGGGAAGCAGATTTGTTTAA
>OWJA01000536.1_pt1 | contig 20713 bp, 19 predicted proteins | sample 1732901 | NCBI WGS metagenome assembly OWJA01 (sample SAMN05065766, study PRJEB22554) | human gut metagenome | biome: ENVO:2100002; feature: ENVO:00000062; material: ENVO:00002003 | host: Homo sapiens | place: USA | reverse complement strand
CGAGATCTGCGCATGTCTCGTGGGCTCGGAGATGTGTATAAGAGACAGAATATGAACTGTCCGCCGCCGTTTCCGCAGCTTTTCGCGGCTTGAAATATATGCGCGGCGCCTTTCAAAATCATTATTGTATTCCAAAATATCACCTCGTAATTTAATTCGTAACCGCCGTCCTTTGTCAGACAGAACAACGGATAAAATTCTGTATTTATTACTTCTATCATAGCACAACCCCATGTCCGACGCTACGAGAAATAGAAAAATTAAGCATTTTGTAAGCAGTGACATAAAGGGGGATGTCCGGGCCATATTTTATAAGGAGAAAACTGGCTGAGAACATGAAAAGCGTGCCGCAGGGCGGAATAAAATGGCGTCCGGGCGGAGAAATTTTATGGAACAGCAGGCAGGTCGGGAGCAGAAATATGAGAGTGGGAAAAAGAATCATTTGTGGGATCATGGCCGGAATCCTGTTCATGGTGGAACCGGTGAGCGGATACGGGATGATGAGGGAAGGGACATGGAAAAAGGATATAAGAAATCAGATCATGGAAATACAGCAGATGCAGCCGGAGCTGACGCCGTACACCGGCCCGGAGATCACGGCTCCGTCCGCAATCCTCATGGAGGCATCCACGGGGACCGTGATCTGCGAGAAAAACGCGGATGAGCCGAGAAATCCCGCCAGTGTCACAAAGATCATGACGCTGATCCTGATCTTCGACGCCCTGCAGTCAGGGAAGATCCGTCTGACAGACGAGGTGGTGACAAGCGCCCACGCGAAATCCATGGGCGGATCCCAGGTGTTCCTGGAGGAGGGCGAGATCCAGACAGTGGAAACTCTGATTAAGTGCATCGTCATCGCCTCCAGCAACGACGCGTCGGTGGCAATGGCTGAGTTTATCGGAGGCGATGAGGGGACTTTTGTGAAGATGATGAATGAGCGGGCGAAAGGCCTGGGGATGGAGCACACGAAGTTCATTGACTGCTGTGGACTCACGGATTCCCCGGAACATGTGACTACGGCGAGGGACATCGCGCTGATGTCCAGGGAACTTATCACAAAATACCCGCAGATCACAAACTATACGACGATCTGGATGGAGAATATCACCCATGTGACGAAGCAGGGGACAAAGGAGTTCGGTCTCTCCAACACAAATAAGCTCTTAAAGATGGCGACGAATTTCGAGGTGACGGGGCTGAAAACAGGTTCCACCAGTATCGCAAAATACTGTCTCTCCGCCACAGCAAAAAAGGACGGCGTGGAGCTTATCGCCGCGATCATGGCGGCACCGGACTTCAAGGCGAGATTTAAGGACGCGGTGACACTCTTAAATTACGGGTACGGAAACTGCCGACTCTATAAAGATGAGACGCCGCCGGAGCTTCCGAAACTCTCCGTGACAGGCGGAAAAGAGCCGGAGGTGGAACTTTCCTACGGCGAGACCTTTACATATCTGGGACTCCACGGCGAGGACTTTTCCGGCGTGGAGCGGGAACTGATGCTGGAAGAGAGCGCAAAGGCCCCGGTAAAGGCGGGAGACCAGCTTGGAACGCTGCGCTACCGGTTTAATGGGGAGGAGATCGGAAACATCCCTGTCATTGCGGCCCGGGATGTGGATCCCGCGGGATTTTCTGACTATGTGAAGTGGATGATGGGATGGTGGAGAATGAGAGGAGAGGAAGTATAAAAATATCGGAGAGATCTGAATTTAAATGATTAGTAACCTCAGTACCTTCATAGTTACAAGCAAAAATCCATTCCAGATCGGTTGCGCCGATGGGATTTTTGCCTTCCAGCTTATGTTTTCTTACGGTCAGCGCAGCAAGTGCGCAGACCTGCTGAACAGTTACAATGATTAAAAAAATTCAGATCTCTCCGATTAAAAAGTTATTTCTCTGCGGCTGCCTTCGCAAACTCCGTATTCACAAGATCCTCATAAGGAACCCGCGTGTCAAGCTCGCCGGCTTCCTCCAGAATGTTCTCGAGAAGCTCAAAGCTTTCCTTCTCAAAGACCGTATTTTCTTTCCAGGTATCCTGCTCTTTGTAGCGGTCCACGATGATCGCGATCTTTTCGGTGTCGGTCTCCTTAAACTGCGGACTTATCGTCTCGGCGATCTCCTCAGCGGAGTGGGTGTTCACGTAGTCGAGGCCTTTCTGGATCGCATTTGTGAATTTCCGGATGATCTCCGGATGCTTTTCAATATAGCTTTTTTTTGCACTGTAGGCCGTGTAAGGGACGTAGCCGGAGTCTTTTCCAAGGGACGCGACTACATAGCCGTTTCCTTCCTGTTCCAGGGCTGTCGCGAAGGGTTCGAACTCGACGGTGTAGTCGGAATCATTGCTGGTGAACGCCGCCGCGGTGAGACCGAAGCTGATGCTCTGGTCGATGGAGAGATCCTTTGCGGGATCGATGCCGTTCTTCTTTAAGATATACTCAAAGACCATCTGGGGCATGCCGCCGGCGCGGCCGCCTAAAACTTTCTTCCCAATGAGGTTTTCCCACTTGAAATCAGCTTCCGGTGTCCGTCCAACGAGGAAGTTCCCAGCCCGCTGGGTGAGCTGGGCGAAGTTTACGGCGTAGTCATCATCGCCCTGGATATAAGTATAGATACTCGCCTCAGATCCCATGAACCCGATGTCCGCATCCCCGGATACCAAGGCTGTCATGACCTTGTCAGCCCCGGCACCGTTTACCAGTGTCAGATCGATTCCCTCCTCCTCAAAATACCCCAGCTCGATGGCGGCATACTGGGGCGCGTAGAAGATGGAGTGGGCAACCTCATTTAAAGTCACGGGAGTTAAGGATGATTCCGCGTTCTTTTTACACCCGGTGAGCAGAGCCGCCGCCGTAAACACAAAAAGAACCGGTGCCAGAATTTTTCTCATAATACCAAAAGACCTCTCTTTGCGATCGTTCTATATGTTCAGTGTATGAGAAATGCCGGAAAGGGTGCAAAAGATCATGATTCCTGCGGTGCCTTGACGCAGCATAAAGCAATAGGAAAAACCTATAGCAAACCCTGAGTACATCCAATTAGACAGATTTTCCAACATATGGTACTATTACCTTGCAACCAGATAGGATGGTTGGTAAATGAAAATAAGAAATTTTTCGGGAATGAAATGCGATGACCCGATTCGGAATAAGAGGAGGAAAATCACTATGGCAAAGAAAACAAGAGCAGAGAGAAACTTCAAATTTGAGACATTACAGCTTCATGTAGGACAGGAGCAGCCGGATCCGGTGACAGACGCGAGAGCGGTTCCGATCTACCAGACCTCTTCCTATGTATTCAGAAACTGCGAGCATGCGGCAGCACGTTTCGGACTCACAGACGCAGGAAATATCTACGGCAGGCTGACAAACCCGACTGAGGATGTTTTCGAAAAGAGGATCGCAGCATTGGAGGGCGGCGTTGCAGCACTGGCGGTTGCCTCCGGCGCGGCAGCTGCAACCTATGTATTCCAGAACCTTGCTCATGCAGGTGACCACATCGTTGCGGCCAAGAACATCTACGGCGGAACATATAACCTTTTAGCACACACACTTCCGGAGTACGGCGTGACAGCAACCTTCGTTGATCCGTTCAACTACGAGGAAGTAGAGAATGCGATCCAGGAGAACACAAAAGCAATCCATGTTGAGACACTTGGAAACCCGAACTCCGATGTCGTTGATATCGAGAAGCTGGCTTCCATCGCCCACGCACATAAGATCCCGCTGGTTGTCGACAACACATTCGCAACTCCGTACCTTGTAAGACCGATCGAGTACGGCGCAGATATCGTATTCCATTCCGCGACAAAATTCATCGGCGGCCACGGAACCACCATCGGCGGTGTGATCATCGACAGCGGCAACTTTGACTGGGAAGCAAGCGGAAAGTTCCCGTCCTTAGTTGAGCCGAACCCGAGCTACCACGGTGTAAGCTTCGTAAAGGCAGCAGGAAGAGCAGCATTCGTCACAAAGATCCGTGCGATCTTACTTCGTGATACAGGAGCAACGATCTCCCCGTTTCACGCATTCATCTTCTTGCAGGGACTCGAGACACTGTCTCTCCGTGTAGAGCGCCATGTACAGAACGCCTTGAAGGTCGTTGAGTACTTAAACAACCATCCGCTTGTAGAAAAAGTAAACCATCCGTCCGTATCCGATGATCCGGAACAGCAGAGACTCTACAAGAAATACTTCCCGAACGGCGGCGGCTCCATCTTCACCTTCGAGATCAAAGGCGGCGCAGAGGCAGCGAAGAAGTTTATCGATAACCTCGAACTCTTCTCCTTACTTGCAAATGTTGCTGACGTGAAGTCTCTCGTGATCCATCCGGCTTCCACAACTCACTCCCAGTTAAATGACGAGGAGTTAGCGGACCAGGGCATCAAACAGAATACGATCCGTCTCTCCATCGGTACAGAGAACATCGACGACATCATCGAGGATCTGGACGAGGCGTTTAAGACATTACAGGAATAATCCCCCAACAGTTCAGCTGTGCGTCGAGCTGTGCTGGAAAAAATCCCCCTCAATTAACGAACGAATACAGGACAGCGGTCACTGCGTAGCGATATGTGTGACCGCTGTCCTGTTGTTGGACGGAAGTGGAATATATGTGGATGCCATGCTGCCGTCCCCAATATATAAATCTGTAACGGTCTGTGCCGTTGAACAGGCACAGAAAAAGCTTCGTAAGAAACTGCCTTAAGACAATTTTTTTGCGAAGCTTTTTGTTTCGACATATAAAATACAATATAAAAAAGTCACAAAGCCGCAGATTTTATGACTGACACGGACCCTTCACACTGTTTAAGATCTCCTCAGCTGCCAGTCTGTGCTTTTCCTCCAGCTCATGCTTTTGGTCGAGGATCGTCTGGATCGTGATTCCGTCTAAGTAGTCCATGATGACGCGGTTTAGGCCTTCCCAGACCGGGAGTGTGTCGCAGGCGGAGCAGCGCTCGCAGGGGTTTGGAGTGTGCTCGAGGCAGGAAACCGGGGCGAGGCTGCCTTCAGTGGTCTGTAAGATCGCACCGACGGTGCATTCCGACGGAGATTTTGCGAGTTTGTAGCCGCCCTGGTAGCCGCGGGTGGTGGAGAGCATTCCGGTCTTGTTTAAGAGTGGAACGATCTGCTCTAAATATTTTTTTGAGAGACCCTGGCGGGCGGCGATGTCCTTTAAGGAGATAAAGCCATCGTCGGCATGTTCAGCCAGGTCGATGACCATGCGCAGTGCATAACGACCCTTTGTAGATATTTTCATGATTATTTCACCAATTTCAACAGTGATCTGACAAGATGTGAGATGTTCAGATCATTGGACTTCCTAAAAAATGTTATAACTGTGCCGATAAGGAACAATTTTGCGATATTATTCTGCAGAAATGCGCTCAGAGGGCATCTGTAAATGAAACAAACAAAGATTCCGCTCATCATGCGGAATCTGGAACTGCTCTGATTATACTACAAAAAAGGTAGGTATTCAACCGACGTTTTGCTTTTTCTCATGGTTGCCAGAAAAAAATACATGTGATAGAATAGAAGCAATCGTGGATCGAATCAGAAAGGAACCATAAATATTATGAAAAAGCTGGAAGAGTATGTAATAAGCATCCCGGATTTCCCGGAGCCGGGGATTATTTTCCGTGATATCACTTCAATTTTACAGGATCCGGATGGATTAAAGCTGGCGATCGATTCTCTCCTTGAGATGGTAAAAGACGTAGATTTCGATGTGGTCGTTGGAGCGGAGTCCAGAGGATTTATTTTTGGAACACCGGTTGCTTACGCGATGGGAAAAGCCTTTGTTCCGGCGAGAAAACCGGGAAAGCTTCCGAGAGAGACCGTTTCTATGGAGTACGCCTTGGAGTACGGCACAGGAACCATCGAGCTCCACAAGGATTCCATCAAGCCGGGCCAGAAGGTCGTGATCATCGATGACCTGATCGCGACAGGCGGAACCGTGGAAGCAATCGCAAAGCTTGTGGAAGAGCTTGGCGGAGAGGTCGTTAAGATCTGTTTTGTGATGGAGCTTGCGGGATTAAAAGGAAGAGATAAACTGCAGAAATATGATGTGGATTCTGCGATCATTTACGAGGGGAAATAAGCTCGTCAGACAGGTTTGAGAGAACATGGCAGCAATGCCGGGAAAGTAAAAAGGTAATGCCGCCAGGGAGCGCTAAAAAAGCGGTCTGGCGGCATTTTTACGTCACTGGGCATCCGGAAGAAACTGCCTGTGGCGATGATACAAGGCGGAAAGTGAGAACCAGAAGGTACCGACGAAATGTTTCACGGCTTCTGGAATGCCTGTTACCGTAAATAGAAAAGAGGATAAAAATGAGAGAGATCGTATTTAAAATGGAACGTCCGGGCCTTGTGGAGGTTGGACAGGAGGTGGACGTCAGCGAGTCCATCACGCCGGTCAATGTGAACTACATGATCGAGCCGGCAGTGGCGATGTCGGGATTGTTCCGGTTTACGGAGAGACTGAAGAGCAAAAAGGGCATCGTGAAGGATATTATCCAGAATGACCGCGGGTATTATGTGACGGTGGAATTCGACGAGTGATCATGTAGAGGCCGGACTCTGTTTTCTGTGAAAAAGCAGCAGAAACAGGAGATACATGGTGGATAAAAGAAGTATCTGCACTGCAGTCCGGAAAAAATCCGGGAGTCCTGCCGGAAGCGGAAGCGTTTCCGGAAAGAGCCGGAAGAGCCACAGGGCGCAAAGCAGGCAGAAAACAGGCTTTCCGATCAATATCCATGCGTTCCAGTCACATGGGACGATCCTTCGGAGCGCCAGAATATGGAGCAGGGCTAAAAGCATCTCACTCGCAAGCATCCCCCAGAGGCATGCGCGGATCCCAAATTCCGGGATCCCGAACCACACGAAGGCGATGCGGATGAGAAGTGAGACCAGGTGATGGAAAAACGTGAGTTTCGTTTTTCCGAGCCCATTTAAAATGCTGCCGGATGAGGTGGCGAGATAGAGAAACGGGCAGAGCCAGGCGAGGATCTGAATGAAGGATCCGGCGTCCTGGCTTTTAAATATCTGTAAGCCCAGCACATCTCCGAAGACTGTGAAGACCCCGATGCAAAAAATTCCGAGATAAAGGCTGTATCGGAAGGACATGGAGATTCCGGCGGCAATTCCGGAGTCGTTTCCGGCGGACTGGTGCCTCGCAGTGGCGGGCAGCAGGACCACAGCCAGGGAGTTTACCAGGGCCGATGGAAAGAGGACAAAAGGCATCGCCATGCCTGTGAGAGTTCCATATGTACTGACGGCCTGGGAACGGGGGAGTCCGTAGACGGTCAGGCGCTCCGGGATCATGATCGTCTCCGCGCTTTGCAAAAGGTTCAGGATGAGACGGTTTGCCATGAGCGGGGCAGCGAGGGCCAGGAGGGCAGACATGGGAGAGAACAGATTGCCAGAGAGATCCGAAATTCGTTCGGAATTCCTGAAAAGCGGATTTTTTATGGAACTTTGGCCAATCCTGCAGGATCTGCCTGTATTCTCGTGAAACTCATGAAATAAAAGAAAAAATATCAGCACAAACAACGCCGATCCGGCTTCCCCGGCAACCAGCCCGAATACGGCAAGTGACACTGTGACCGGAATCCGTTTCTCGATGCAGACAGACACCAGCAGAAATACCGTAAAGATCCGGATCGTCTGCTCAAAAAGCTGGGCGGCCGCAGGGACGGAGACTTTTTCTTTTCCGTAATAGTACCCGCATATGCAGGCATGGACAGAGGTACACGGAATCGCGAAGGCCATGACGGAGAGCAGAGGGGCACACCGCGGTTCCATGAGGACGTGTTCCGCAAGAGGGACCGAGAAGTGCCGGATCACAAAGGCGGCGGCCAGAGACATGGCGAAAGATAAAGAAAAACCAGAGAGCAGCGTCCGCTTCGCATGGTCCGGGTCCGCCGCGGTAAAGCGGGAGATGGCGGTCTGGATCGACCCGGCGCAGAGGGAGAAAAAGATTCCGTAGATCGGGAAGATCATCTGGTAGATTCCGAGGCCCTCAGCACCGATAGTCCGGGAGAGAAAGATCCGGTAGAAAAAACCGAGGACCCGGGAGAGGAGTCCGGCGGCGGTGAGGAGAATGGTTCCGGTGATCAGTGGGTGAGTTTTATGGGAAGAAGGCATGGGCAGCTCCGTTGAGGCAGAAGGATTCTGTTATATATATGTGGAAATAAGAGAGGGATATGACGGCTGAAACCGCTGAAAATACGGGGATTTCCTAAATACTTAGCGAGTTACTGTGTATTTCTGAAAAAACATAAGATTACCGGTTGAAATTCCCAACCGGTTTCGTATATAATGTAGGATATCTGTGGCTTGTCTGCGCCTTTTTGGGCGCTGACTCACGGGTCATGGCATAAAATAAATGGTAACAGTTCAGCCTTGCGGCGGTATAACAGCAAGACTGGATGATCAAGCTTTACAGAAAGGCGGAACAATGAAAAAAGTAATCTATCTCGACAATGCGGCTACGACAAAGGTACGTCCGGAAGTCGTGGAAGCCATGCTGCCGTTTTATACAGAATATTACGGAAACCCTTCTGCGGTATATGAGTTTTCCACACCGTGTAAGGAAGCGCTCGCAAAGGCAAGAGAGACGGTCGCAAATTCTCTCGGCGCAAAGGACAATGAGATCTACTTTACAAACGGCGGTTCCGAGTCCGACAACTGGGCTCTGATCGCGACTGCGGAGGCTTACGCGTCCAAAGGAAAACACATCATCACAACAAAGATCGAGCACCACGCGATCCTTCACACATGTGAGTATCTCAAGAAGCGCGGCTATGAGATCACCTACCTCCCGGTAGACGAGTTCGGCACCGTCTCCATCGACGAGTTAAAGAAGGCGATCCGCCCGGATACGATCCTGATCTCTGTAATGTTTGCAAACAACGAGATCGGAACAATCCAGCCGATTAAAGAGATCGGTGAGATCGCCCATGAAAACGGAATTATCTTCCACACCGACGCAGTTCAGGCATTCTGCCACGAGCCGATCAATGTGGATGAGTACCATATCGACATGTTAAGCGCCAGCGGACACAAGTTCCACGGACCGAAGGGAGTCGGCTTCCTCTACATCAGAAAAGGCTTAAAGCTCCGCTCCTTCATCCATGGCGGTGCCCAGGAGAGAAAACGCCGTGCCGGAACTGAGAATGTGCCGGGAATCGTCGGTCTCGGAAAAGCTGTCGAGATCGGAATGGCAGAACTTGAGAATAATAAGAAGAAAGAGACAGAACTCCGCGATTACCTGATTGGACGTGTTATGGACGAGATTCCGTACACACGCTTAAACGGTCACCGCACAAACCGTCTCTCCAACAACGCGAACTTCGCGTTCCAGTTCATCGAGGGTGAGTCCTTACTCATCATGCTGGACATGGACGGAATCTGCGGATCCAGCGGATCTGCATGCACATCCGGTTCCCTGGATCCGTCCCATGTGCTCTTAGCTATCGGACTTCCGCACGAGATCGCGCACGGATCCTTACGCCTTACCTTAAGCGAGGAGACAACGAAGGAAGAGATCGACCATACTGTAGACTGCCTTAAGAAGATCGTGGAGAAGCTTCGCGCAATGTCCCCACTCTATGAGGATTTCATTAAGAAGAACAGAAAGTAAGAGGAAAAAATAATGTATTCAGAGAAAGTAATGGACCATTTCCAGCACCCGAGAAACATGGGAGAAATTGAGGACGCCAGCGGCGTAGGTACTGTCGGAAACGCAAAATGCGGCGATATCATGAGAATCTATCTCGACATTGATGACGAGACACATATCATCCGTGACTGTAAGTTTAAAACATTCGGCTGCGGTGCTGCCGTTGCCACAAGCAGTATGGCGACAGAGATGGTAATGGGAAAGACGATCGAGGAAGCGATGGAAGTAACCAATAAGGCAGTTATGGAAGCACTTGACGGACTTCCGCCGGTAAAGGTTCACTGCTCCCTGCTTGCAGAGGAAGCGATCCATGCAGCACTCTGGGATTATGCAGAAAAGCACCATATCGAGATCAAAGGCTTACAGAAGCCAGTGTCCGATATCAGTGAGCATGAAGAGGACGAGGAATATTAATGAAGAAAAAAGTCGTGGTAGGAATGTCCGGAGGCGTGGATTCATCGGTTGCCGCCTGCCTTTTGAAGGAACAGGGATACGACGTGATCGGGGTCACCATGCAGATCTGGCAGGAAGAGGATTCCTGTACGGTTGAGGAAAACGGCGGATGCTGCGGACTCAGTGCGGTGGAGGATGCGAGACGTGTCGCGTGGACACTTGGAATTCCCTACTATGTTATGAACTTCCGGAAAGAATTCCAGAAGAATGTCATTGATTATTTTGTTGCGGAGTATCTGCACGGACGGACACCGAATCCGTGCATTGCCTGCAACCGCTATGTAAAATGGGAGGCGCTTTTGGAGCGCAGCCTGGAGATCGGTGCCGATTATATTGCGACCGGTCACTATGCCCGGATCAGCCAGCTGCCGAACGGACGTTACACGATCCGCAATTCCGTGACGGCGGCGAAGGACCAGACCTACGCGCTCTACAACCTGACCCAGTTCCAGCTCTCCAAGACGTTGATGCCCATCGGTGATTACGCGAAGGATGAGGTGCGAAAGATCGCCGAGGACCGTGGTCTCACTGTGGCAAAGAAGAAGGACAGCATGGAGATCTGCTTTGTGCCGGATAACGATTATGCCGGATTTATCGAGCGCGAGGCGTCCGATGTTCCGGGATGCGGAAACTTTGTGGACAAAAACGGCGTGATCCTCGGAAAACATAAGGGAATCACCCACTACACCGTCGGACAGAGAAAGGGCTTGAATCTTGCGATGGGACATCCGGTGTTTGTCACAGGGATCCGTCCGGAGACCAACGAGGTCGTCATCGGTGAGGGGAATGATGTGTTTTCCGATCATCTGATCTGCAGGGATGTGAACTGGATGGCGATCGACGGTCTTCATGGAGAGGAGAAAGAGGTTCTCGCGAAGATCCGCTACAGCCACAAGGGATCCCCTTGTATCATCAGGGAACTCCCGGATGGAACGGTGGAGTGCCAGTTTAAGGAACCGCAGCGTGCAATCACGCCGGGACAGGCAGTTGTATTTTATGAGGATGAATGCGTAGTCGGAGGAGGAACGATCCTATGAGCAGGATGAAAAAGGGAAACGGACTCCTCCGATTCCTTGTCTTTGCAGCCATTTTTGCTCTGGTGCTTACCGGATGCAATGGGGCGAGGAAATATGAGGCAGTGGATCTGAGCAGTGAGACGGCGGCGGGGGCTGAAATGTCCGGGAATGGTGCAGACCTGGCGGCAGAAAGCACGGATACAGGAGCTTCCGGATCCGGGGATGCGGACGTGCAGGCGCTCGGAGAAGCTGCCGGGGAACCGCTAAGCGCAGATCCAGAGGGTGGTGATGTGGCTTCTGAGAGTTCAGAACTGGCGGAAGCAGCTTCAGAATCAGAAGAACTGTCCTCAGAGATGTCCGAGGCAGAGAGCGTTGAGGCCGCGAGAGAGGCGGCTGCGGCGGCGTACACAGCGGCTGCGAGCGATGATGCTGAGACTGCGCCGGAGATCCCGTTTAACGGTCACACCGTTGCCATCGACGCGGGACATCAGGCAAAGGCGAACACCTCAAAAGAGCCTATCGGCCCGTCCTCCACGACCATGAAGGCAAAGATGCCGGAAGGCGCGGTGGGGACATCCAGCGGAGTCCCGGAGTACGAGGTGACGCTGACAGTGGCGAAAAAGCTGGAAAAAGAGCTTATAAACCGCGGCTATCATGTCGTCATGATCCGCACGAGCCATGATGTGAATATGAGCAGCGCGGAGCGGTCTGTGGCGGCAAACAAGAGCGGAGCGGATATCCTGATCCGTCTTCATGCCGGTTCTATGGATAACTCCAGCGTCTACGGCGCACTGTCCACCTGTATGACGGCCCAGAATCCTTATAACGCCAGTCTTCACGACAAGAGCTATAATCTTTCCAAGAAGATCGTTGACACCGTCTGCGGCACCACAGGCACGAAAAACCGCGGTGTCCAGGAGACGGACAGCTCCTCCGATATCAACTGGTGCGAGATTCCGGTCTGTGTGTTTGAAATGGGATTTTTAAGCAATCCGGATGAGGATACCTGGCTGCAGGATGACGGTTACCAGGGGAAAATCGCGAGCGGGATCGCCGGAGCAGTGGATGCTTATTTTGCGGAGGGGAATTAGTGGATTGATGCCTGCTGGCTTCTTGTTTTCATGTGCATGAAAACCGACGCAAGAGCAAACTGGTGAAAATTATTTTGTGATTTCTCTATACAAATCTCAAAAAATATGTATAATAATATATAGTCTGCCTTTTAAAGAGGCAGACATCCTGGAGACGTAGCGAAGCGGCCGTAACGCGGCGCACTCGAAATGCGTTTATCGGTTCATCCCGGTACGAGGGTTCGAATCCCTCCGTCTCCGCTCCAGAACCCTTGGTTTTCAAGGGTTCTTTTGTTTTTACGGCACAGGGAAGGCTGTTCGGAAACTGGCGGCTTTTATCCTGGACGAAATTTTGCCACAAAGTCTTAGAGGTGTGACAACGAAAATGTAAGAAGTTCTTAATAAAAAAAGAGGGAAATTGTAGTATACTTGTGAAGACTTAAAGAAAACTGTTTGTAGTTGTTCAGCATCTTTATAGTTACAACGGTTTCTTGTGCAGCTTTGAAGATGGAAAATATTTAAGAAATAAAACACGGGCAGAAAAGAAAGGCGGAATCAGAATGTTTCAGAAAAAATTTCGATATATGGCAGCAGTCCTCGCGGCGCTAATGATCACACAGGGCAGTTTTACCGCGTTTGCGGATGAGATCGGACCGGGTTATGATGAGCAGAATAAGGCATCCACGGATACCAGTGTAACGGATCCTGCAAATGCATGGAAAAAGGTAAATGGTGTTTATGTGGATAATAATGGAAAAACAATAGAGGGAGCGCTTCTCCGCGGCATCAGTGTTGCAAAATGGCAGGGAGATATCGATTGGGCGAAGGTTGCGGCAGATGATATATCATTCGCTTTTATTAAGATGATGTCTTACGGATATGAGGGTGGTTACACCATGGATCCGAATTATGAGAAAAATATGAAGGGTGCTATGGACAATGGAGTTCAGGCAGCTCCGTATGTTTATCTTCAGACGAAAACTGTGGAGGAAGCGAAGGCAGCTGCAAAATATGCTGTAGAAAAAGTATCCGGATACAATGTAAAGTACCCGATCGCTGTGGATGTAGAGTCAAAATATATCCTGGAGCTTTCGGTTCAGGAGCTCACGGATGTGGTAAACGCATTCTGTGATACGATCGTTGCGGCAGGCTACACACCGATCGTATACAGCGACTACAGCAAATTTACGACCGAGATGGACACAAAGCAGATCCATTATGATATCTGGCTTGCGAGATACGGCGCGGACGGTACATATGAGGGCCGCACGATCTGGCAGTGTACGGATAAGGGTCATGTAAACGGAATCAACGGAAATGTATGCCTGGAATTCGCTTACAAGGATTACGCTCCGGTCACTAAGGGAACCGCGGTGGATACCGGTGAGTGGAAGAATGAGAGCGGCAAATGGTACTTCTACCGTGACGGCGGAAGAATGAGCGGCTGGATCAATCCGGATGGATACTGGTATTATCTGGATCCGTCTGAGTTAGGTGCCATGGTGACAGGCACGACGATGACGATCGATGGTGTCAGCTATACGTTTGATGCAAATGGTATCATGCAGTAAAACCGGAGCTTCCGGGGAGCAGGCGGCAGATCAGCACATTTTGGATGCTGACGGCCAGGAAAATGGTATGCTTTCTGCGAAAATGCGCAGTGAGCGGATAAAGGTTTCAGGATAGAATAAAGGATAAAAAAGAAGAACGGGGACGCGGTCTCTTGATGAGATCTGCGTTCCTGTTCTTCTTTTTGTAGATATACATTTAAAGTAACTGTTCAGTAGGTCTGCGCACTTGCTGCGCTGACCGTAAGAAAACATAGGCTGGAAGGCAAAAATCCCATCAGCGAAGCTGATCTGGAATGGATTTTTGCACGTAACTATGAAGGTACTGAATAGTTCCCATTTAAAAATAATTCCTGTTAATGGATTCTACAGGTGACTTTAGCGTGTGGGAAAACTGGTACTTACGATGATCGGTGGAAAACGCTGTTTCTATTCCTCCCATGGAAGATCCACGATCGTCGGCTCGTGATGAACAGACGGGAGAAACTTCTCTATGATATCGGACGTTTTGAGCTTCATACTTGTGGTGTTGATACACGGATGGCAGCCGAAATATTCGTCCTTTAAGACGTCAGAATCGATCAGAAGCTTTACATGGTTCTCTGGGTCATTCATGAGTCCCATGATGCTGACAGATCCGGGAGTCAGGCCGAGATATTCCTTCATATGGTCATCATCCGCAAAAGAAAGTCTCGCAGAACCGATCTGTTTGGAGAGAACCTTCGTCTTGAATTTCTTATGCCCCGGCATCAGGAGGAGGTAGAACTTCGTCTTCTGGGCGTTGCAGAGGAAAAGGTTCTTGCAGATATGGATCCCAAGGACTTCGTCTGCACCGTTGCATGCGTCGATGGTGAATGCGGCTTCATGGTCGAAGCGTATATAGGGGATATTTAAGGAGTCCAGGAGATCGTAGGTGCGGATCTCGGTCTCGATTCGTCCGGTGACGTCCTTCGGGCGTCCGGATTCGGCAACACGGGTATTTGATTCATTATTCATGATTTGTTTTCCGGCAGTGTCTGGAGTGTCCAGATGCTGCGTCCTTTCTTGAAAATGTGAGGAACAGTTACAACTGATTTTACTGATGTTTTGTATTCTAAGCCGGCAAAATCTGCATGTTTCATGCAGTATTTTCAGCTCAGAAAATGTCTAACTGTGTATAACGGCCGGAATTGTCCCAGGTAAAAAGTTTCAGTGGAATATTCCGGGAAAAAACGCTATACTTTATGTGTTATTATAATCATCCGCATTCCGGGAATCAAGCGGAATGTTTCAGATAAGAATGGAGAAATATTTATTATGGAATACAGGGAAAAGAAGTTTAAAGGTGCCGGGGAGAATGGAAAGAAGAGCTGGAAGAAAGAGAACGCTGGCAGAAACGGGAATAATGGAAGAAATGTGAACGGGAAGACCGAAAGAAATAGCGGAAGAAAAGAAACGCAGAATTTCGTCAGCGGTACAGAGAAAAGAAACGGAAGAAACTACGGAAATCCGGATAAAAGTGTAGAAAAAAAGCTGGGATATATTGATGAAAAATTAGAAAAAAAGTATGGCGGAGCATGGAATCCTACAGGGGAGAAAAACGTGAACGCTGGTGACAAAAAGAAGGCGGCATCCGCAGCCAAACGCCAGGATGACCGCAAAACAGCACATGTTCGAGGAAAAAATGCATCTGTCCAGGCAGAAGCAAAAACAGAGCGGAAAAAATCCCTCTGTCCACATTTCAAGACCTGCGGCGGCTGTCAGTATCTGGATATGCCATATGAGAAGCAGTTAGAGCACAAAAAGAAAGAAGTCTCCGAGCTTCTCCGCCCGTTCTGCAGGGTCGAGGAGATCATCGGCATGGACGACCCGTTCCATTACCGGAACAAGGTCCATGCAGTCATGGCCCGCGACAGGAAAGGTCATATCATCTCCGGTGTATATAAAGAGGGAACCCACACGGTTCTCCCGGTGGAGACATGCCTGATCGAGAACAAAAAGGCGGACGAGATCATCGGAACGATCCGTGAACTTCTTCCCTCCTTCAAAATGAAGGTATTCGATGAGGATACTGGATACGGCTTCCTGCGCCATGTCCTGGTGCGCACCGCCCATGCCACAGGGGAGATCATGGTAGTCCTGATCACCGCATCCCCGGTGTTCCCGTCGAAGAACAACTTCGTGAAGGCGCTCCGCAAGATTCACCCGGAGATCACGACCGTGGTGCAGAACGTAAATGGCCGCGACACCAGCATGGTCCTCGGGGAAAAGGAACATGTGCTTTACGGACCTGGATTTATTGTCGATGTCCTCTGTGGCAAGAAATTCCGGATCTCCTCAAAATCCTTCTACCAGATCAACCCGGTTCAGACGGAGAAGCTCTACAACCTGGCGATCGAGGCAGCAGGACTCACCGGAAAAGAGACCGTTGTTGACGCCTACTGCGGAATCGGAACCATCGGAATCGTCGCAGCGTCTGCCGCGAAGGAAGTCATTGGCGTCGAGTTAAACAAGGATGCCGTCCGGGATGCCGTAACAAACGCGAAGGCAAACGGCGAGAAAAACATCCGCTTCTACAACAACGATGCCGGAAAATTCATGGTCCAGATGGCCTCCCAGAACGCTCATGCCGATGTGGTATTTATGGATCCGCCGAGAAGCGGAAGCACAGAAGAATTCATGGATGCTGTAGCGATCTTGAATCCGGACCGCGTGGTCTATGTGTCCTGCAATCCAGAGACGCTGGCGAGAGATCTGGCGTATTTTAAGAAGAAAGGGTATAGGGCGGAGAAGGCATGGGCTGTGGACCAGTTCCCGGCCACCAGCCATGTTGAGACGGTTGTCTTGCTTTCCAAGGGTGAGGTCGACTCGAAAAAGATTCGGGTTGAGTTCTCTTTGGAAGATATGGATATGTCCGAATTTCAGGATGGGGCAACCTACACCCAGATCAAAGACTATGTGCTGGAGCATAGCGGGTTAAAGGTATCCAACCTTTATATCTCACAGATTAAGAGGAAATGTGGGATTGAAGTTGGCAAGAATTACAATTTGCCGAAGTCCGAGGATTCCAGACAGCCCATGTGTCCGCCGGAAAAAGAGAAAGCAATCCGAGAAGCATTCAAATATTTTGGGATGATCTAACATCCCGCAAAATGGAGGTTTCTTATGGATAGATTGATTTCTTGTGAGTTTAACATGGATACCGCTTGTGTGGAACTGAAATTTTTAGATGGCAGCATGATTGCCATTGATACCATCGCCGTGGAGAATGAGGTTGCCGATAATATGTATCAGCGGTCAGAACTGGACTATCTGATCTACAATGATCCGATTGGATATGCTGATTTGATACTGAACGGTAATCCCGAAACCTATTTGAAAACTGTAACTGAATACAAACCGCTTGATAGCTAACCAACACTTTGCCCGTGGGAGAAATTCTGCGGGCAATTTTTTTGTATCTTTTCTGTGAACTCTATTGATTTTGGCTGTCTAATGTGGTAGACTATGTGTGAAGTCTAATGGTGTAGACAAGGAGGGCGTGAATATGGATTTTCCGAAGATTCACGAAAGTGAATATCGTTTTTGTTTGATTATGTGGGAGCATGAGCCGGTTACTGCTGTCGAGCTTGTAAAGCTGTGCCAGGATCAACTCGGATGGAAAAGGACTACGACTTATACCGTTATCAAGCGTCTTGGAGAGCGTGGTGTGCTGAAGAACGACAATGGCACTGTTACTTCTCTCGTTTCCAAAGATGAAGCCCAGGCGTGTGAGATCGATGAACTGGTTGAGAAAAAATTCGAGGGTTCTCTGCCTGCCTTTATCGCTGCTTTTACAAAGCATCAGGCTATGTCCGAAGATGAGCTTGATGAGGTACAGCGCATGATCGACCGCATCAGGAAAGGAGGTTCACAATGAACGAACTCTTTTTGAAAATTATCAACATGAGTATATCTGCAAGCTGGCTTATCCTGGCTGTGCTGATACTCAGGCTTGTTTTGAAGAAAGCTCCCAAGTGGGTCAATGTTCTGCTTTGGGGTATCGTGGCTGTCAGATTGATTTGCCCGCTCTCTTTTGAGAGCGCATTAAGCCTTATCCCAAGTTCAGAAACAATTCCGTTGGATATTGAAATGGCGGCCAAACCCACAATAGACAGCGGTGTTCCGGCGATCAATAGTGTGGTCAATCCTGTTCTATCCTCATTTGCCCCACCACAGCATGTATTGACGAGTGCAAACCCGCTTCAGATTTGGATTCCGATTTTGAATATTATCTGGTTGATTGGTGTCGGCGCCCTTCTCTTGTATACCGCAGTTAGTTATGGGCGCCTATGTCGTAAAGTGGATACCGCTGTTCGCTACAAGGACAACATTTTCCAGAGTGAGAATGTAAGTTCTCCGTTTGTCCTGGGCATTATCAAACCGAGAATCTATCTCCCGTTCAACATGAATGGTCAGGATCTGGAGCACGTTGTTGCCCACGAACAGGCGCACATTCGCCGCAAAGACCATTGGTGGAAGCCTCTTGGTTTTCTCCTGCTGACGATTCATTGGTTCAATCCTTTGATGTGGTTGGCTTATGTACTTCTTTGCCGTGACATTGAGTTTGCCTGTGATGAAAAGGTCATCAAGGAACTTGGCAACGAACAGAGAGCCGACTATACACAGGCTCTTGTGGTCTGCAGCGTCAACCGTCGCATGATTGCGGCCTGCCCACTTGCCTTTGGTGAAGTTGGTGTTAAAGATCGTGTGAAGTCTGTGATGAATTATAAGAAACCTGCGTTTTGGATTATTATTCTGGCAGTCATTGCCTGTGTGATCGTTGCGGTCTGTTTTTTGACCAACCCGATGGGATTCCAATTCGATGAAGCAACACACACCATCGTTTCCGCAAATCATTTTGATATGCGAAATGCGGATGACGCGGTGGCTATTGAAATGAATCCCGCACAGATTAGTGAGTTGAGTTCTCGGCTGGCCGGGGTCAAGAACACGAAGAAGAGCGATGAATATGGTGGATTCACACCGGGATATCAAATCAGCGCACTCCTGGAGGATGGCACATATATCCGGATAAACGGTTATTCTCTCTCCGACAATGATATGGTAGATATCGAGTGGAACGGAGAACGGTATGTTGTATCCGACGGAGAGTTCCAAGATTATTTGAGTAGAATCTGTGTGGGAGGAGATGTCGCAGTTGCTGAACCTGTACCGTCTGTTACAAAATGGTTTGACTATCTTGAAACACCAGATGAGATGCAGTGGGGTGGTCGCCATGAGATTAATCTTCCAGAGTTCCCGGATGTGACTTTCCGTTGGACTTATGGAGAAATGATGGCTGTTACGGGTAACGAAATCACTTCGTTGTATACCGGGATGCCCATCTGGAACGCCTATTTCTGCGACCTCACCGGCGACGGCTTGCCTGAGTTGTGTTCTACAATCAGTTGGGGATCTGGCATGATTGATAACCGTGTCACCATCTATGACTATGCAAACGGAGCAAGCTATGAACTGTCTGATCGAGGATATTTCGATTTTACCCTCAGATTTAATGAAGCTGACGGATACCTCTATGTAGATAAAAAGAAATATAATACTGATGAACTGGTAGAAACTGGTCGATTGGTTTTCAAGAATAATTGTATTCAGATTGAAGGTTTTTCCAACGAAGCGCATCAGGTTTTCCAAGCTGAAATTCTGGAAGATCATAATGGTTATTATCTTGTGAAGCCTGTTGAAGGTAGCTGGGAACTGAATAGTGCAGACCGAATTGAAGTACCTATCAGAAATGCTCATCCATCACCAGAACCTGAAATCGGAGATGTGATTGAAATTGAATACTCCGGTGAAATCCTTGAAACTTATCCTGCACGAATTGCGGATGTTTATGGAATCAAGGTTATAAAGCAAACCGAAACATGGGACTTAATCCCTATGGTTATGGTGAACGGGACACTGTATCTTGATACTGGCCATGAAAGCAAAATAGAAGCAAGATGTGGTGTTATGGATGGAGAAATCACATCCCAGGTTGATGGAAATAAACAGCCCAGCGTTGACGATCAATCCAATTTTGGTACAGGATATGGTTATCAATACGGGGCAACTGAGGGAACCATTGAACTCTTTATGAATGGCAAGTGGTGGATCTTCGCTACCGAAGAAGCACGACAGAAAATCCAGTTCCCGTCCATAGAGGATGAACTTTCTAAGTTTTATCTGACCATTGGCTCTGAAGGCGTTAAGAGCATCAAGCTTTCAATGCCAAATTCCAGTGGCGGCTTTGAAAATGCAGATGGTTCTCTGCTCAAGAAAGGCGAACGCATCTGGCTCGAAAATCTCGATGGCTACACCGATCTGCGAGGATTAACAATAACTGCCCTGGGTGAAAACGGAGAAATCATCTGGACAGCATCAATTCCAGATGAAGAAGAAAACAAAGGATTTACCCATCTGGTAAATGATGATTGGGAAATCACAAATATCGAATAATTAGTTCCCAGCAAATAAACCGCTGCAATTCTCATTCCAAAGTGGGATGGATGTTGTAGCGGTTTTTCTTTTTATGGTTCAAATGCCACCATTGTTTCCTTTGGCAGTTTCTCATTTTCACAGTTCAGAAGATACGCTATCGCCTTGTTCGCAAAGCGATTTGTTTTCATGGTATCCCAATCAGCAAGCCGGATGATCTCTGCTGTGCCGTTCTCAAAATCCAATGATATTTCGCCCCATTCGCCGTCGCAGTCTGCTTGGTATTCGTAGATTGCGGCGGCGATTTTCTTTTTGCGCTTAGTTTTGGATTTCTGTTTCAACCGGACAGCATGGATTGCATCCTCGGCAACCAGAAGTTCCGTCAGTTTGTCTACTGCTTTCCGATAGGCTCGTTCTGCACCGCTGGCTGTGCTGCCCTCAAACATAACCGCCAGTTCTTCAAAGGTGG
>OWJA01000501.1_pt1 | contig 21545 bp, 18 predicted proteins | sample 1732901 | NCBI WGS metagenome assembly OWJA01 (sample SAMN05065766, study PRJEB22554) | human gut metagenome | biome: ENVO:2100002; feature: ENVO:00000062; material: ENVO:00002003 | host: Homo sapiens | place: USA | reverse complement strand
GGACTCAGAAGTCATTCTTTTGTCTCAGCGCTTGGCGCTCAAGTATAATACCATATGCTGGGCCGGATGTCAACACTTTTTTGCAAGTTTTTTCGCGCTGACTCAAATCCGCTTCATCCTCTTGGATTCTTCAGGCAAAGTCTTTTGTTTTTTATAATGTATTATATAAAGGGGCACAGTATAGACAATGGCCTTTATTACCCTGCGGAAAGCACTACTTCCTTTGTGCAGATTGTCAAGAGGTTTCGTCTCAAATTTTGTTCCGGAAATTTTCCTCTATTTTTGGCGAAAGCTACAAAACACAAAATGTAGTGGTTCTTCCATTGACATATCACTAAATAGTGATATGATAGTACCAACGACCAATGAGAGTTGCGGGTGCCTCTTGTATCAGGAGACACCCGTTCACACTGTATACGCGAAACAGGAGGAGCGCTATGAAGATCATCAAACGCAACGGTGCGGAAGTGCCTTTTGATATTACCAAGATCATCACCGCTGTCACCAAGGCCAGCGATTCGGTAGGCGGCAAGGCCCGTCTCTCCCGGGAGCAGATCACTGATATCGCCGCAGCTGTGACCGACCAGTGTCAGGCACTCAACCGCGCTGTCAGCGTGGAAGAGGTACAGGATATGGTGGAAAACCAGCTCATGGACATCAAGGCCCATGACATTGCCCGCCACTATATCACCTACCGCTATATCCAGAGCCTCAAGCGCCAGACCAACACCACCGACGAGCGCATCCTGAGCCTCATCGAGTGCCAGAACGAGGAAGTCAAGCAGGAGAACGCCAACAAGAACCCCACCGTCAACAGCGTCCAGCGCGACTATATGGCCGGTGAGATCTCCAAAGACCTGACTGCCCGCCTGCTGCTGGACCCGGAGATCGTTAAGGCGCATCAGGAAGGCCTTATCCACTTCCACGACTCCGACTATTTTGCCCAGCACATGCACAACTGTGACCTCGTCAATCTGGACGACATGCTCCAGAACGGCACCGTCATCTCCGGCACCTATATTGAGAAGCCCCACAGCTTCTCCACCGCCTGCAACATCGCCACCCAGATCATTGCACAGGTGGCTTCCAACCAGTATGGCGGTCAGAGCATCAGCCTGACCCATCTTGCCCCCTTCGTGGACGTCTCCCGCAAGAAGATCGCTGCCGAGGTCGAGGCCGAGATGGAGGGTCTGGATGTCTCTGACGAGCGCAAGCGTGAGATCGTGGAACGCCGCCTGCGCAGCGAGATCAACCGCGGCGTCCAGACCATCCAGTATCAGGTCGTCACCCTCATGACCACCAACGGTCAGGCCCCCTTCATCACCGTGTTCATGTATCTGGGCGAAGCCCGCAACGCACAGGAGAAAGCTGACCTCGCCATCATCATCGAGGAGACCATCCGTCAGCGCTATCAGGGTGTGAAGAACGAGGCCGGTGTCTGGATCACCCCCGCCTTCCCCAAACTCATCTATGTGCTGGAAGAGGACAACATCCACCCCGGTGACCCCTACTACTACCTGACCGAGCTGGCTGCCAAGTGTACCGCCAAGCGGATGGTTCCCGACTATATCTCTGAGAAGAAGATGCTCGAGCTGAAGGTAGACAAGAATGGCGAGGGCCACTGCTACACCTGCATGGGCTGCCGCAGCTTCCTGACCCCCTATGTTGACCCCGAGACCGGCAAGCCCAAGTATTATGGCCGCTTCAATCAGGGCGTCGTGACCATCAATCTGGTGGACGTGGCCCTCAGCTCCGGCGGCAACTTTGATAAGTTCTGGAAGATCTTCGACGAGCGTCTGGCCCTCTGCCACCGCGCTCTGCAGGCCCGCCACAAGCGCCTGCTGGGTACCCCCAGCGACGCCGCCCCCATCCTGTGGCAGTACGGCGCACTGGCCCGCCTCAAGAAGGGCGAGAAGATCGACAAGCTGCTCTTCGGCGGCTACTCCACCATCAGCCTCGGCTACGCCGGCCTGTATGAGTGCGTGAAGTATATGACCGGCAAGAGCCACACCGACGCCGGCGCAAAGCCCTTCGCCCTCAGCGTGATGCAGCACATGAACGACAAGTGCAACGAGTGGAAGAAGGCCGAGAACATGGACTACTCCCTCTATGGCACCCCGCTGGAATCCACCACCTACAAGTTCGCCAAGTGCCTGCAGAAGCGGTTCGGCATCGTCCCCGGCATCACCGACAAGAACTATATCACCAACAGCTACCACGTCCATGTCTCCGAGCACATCGACGCCTTCACCAAGCTGAAGTTCGAGAGCGAGTTCCAGAAGCTGTCTCCGGGCGGTGCCATCAGCTATGTGGAAGTCCCCAATATGCAGGACAACCTCGAGGCGGTCATGAGCGTGCTGCAGTTCATCTACGACAACATCATGTACGCCGAGTTGAACACCAAGTCCGACTACTGCCAGTGCTGCGGCTACGACGGCGAGATCAAGATCGTCGAGGACGACGGCAAGCTGGTGTGGGAATGCCCCAAGTGCGGCAACCGTGACCAGAACAAGCTGAATGTCGCCCGCCGCACCTGCGGCTATATCGGCACCCAGTTCTGGAACCAGGGCCGGACGCAGGAGATCAAGGATCGGGTGTTGCACTTGTGACCCTCTCAGGCGCTTCGCGCCAGCTCCCCCAGAGGGGAGAGCCATTGGCAAGCTACCCAGGCACAAAAAAATTGCAAGGCAAAGCAGCGTGCTCTGCTTTCAGGTCTGATTTATGAACTACGCGACTATTAAATATTACGACATCGCCAACGGGCCGGGCGTCCGCACCAGCGTCTTCGTTTCCGGCTGCCGCCACCACTGCCCCGGCTGCTTCAACGAGGTGGCATGGGATTTCGGCTATGGCCAGCCCTTCGACAAGCCCGTCCGCAACGAGGTGTTCGCCTCCTGCAAGCCGGACTATATCACGGGCCTCTCCCTGCTGGGCGGCGAGCCGATGGAGCCGGAGAACCAGCGGGAGCTGGTGACCTTCGTGCAAAATTTCAAAGCCCTTTACCCGAAGAAAACGGTCTGGTGCTACTCCGGCTACACCTGGGAGCAGCTGACCGGCAAAGTCCCCTGCCACGCGCGGTGCGAAGTCACCGACGAGCTGCTGAGTCTGCTGGATGTGCTGGTGGATGGCCGCTTCGTGGAGGCTGAGCACGACATCTCCCTCCGCTTCCGGGGCAGCCGGAACCAGCGTCTGCTGGATGTTCCCAAGTCCCTCGCCGCCGGGCAGCCGGTGTGGTGGCAGGACGAAAAAGTGTTCTCCACCCATACGATGGAATGATAAATAAAAAGCGCAGATTTTCCACAACGAGCCTCTCCGCTCGCGGAAGATCTGCGCCTTTTCTTATTCTCTGCTTCCCACCATATCCTCAATGGCCCGCAGGAAGGCCATGCCATAGCGGGCGGCTTTCTTTTCGCCGACGCCGGTGATGTTCAAAAACTCGTCCATGCTCAGGGGCTTGCTCTGGACCATCTCGCGGAGGGTCGCGTCGCTGAACACCATGTAGGCCGGAACATTCTGCTTCGCTGCAAGACGCTTGCGGAGGGCGTAGAGCGCGGCCAGCAGCTTCTCGTCGGCCTCGCTGAGGTCGCCGCCGGCAGCAGCACGGCGGGCCGACAGCCGCCGGGAGTTGGCCGCTGCCCTCTGCTTCGCGGCGGCAGCGCGCTGTTCCACCTCCTGCGCGTTCTGCTCGGCAAAGAGGCAGCAGGAACAGTTGCCGCATTTTTCAGGTGCGGCCTCGCCGAAATAATTCAGCATGAACCGCCGCAGGCACTTCTGGGTGGTAGAGTAGAAGGTCATATACTTGAGCCGCTCTTCCGCCTTGCGGGCGGCCTCGGCCTTGACGTCGGCGGGCAGGCCGTTGTCCGCCTCCATCTCTTTGTCGATGAAGAAGCGGATGGTTCGCACATCCGTACCGGAATAAAGCAGGATGCAGCGGGACGGCAGACCGTCGCGGCCCGCGCGGCCCGCCTCCTGATAGTAGCTCTCCAGATCCTTGGGCATATTGTAATGGATGACGAACCGGACGTTGGGCTTGTCGATGCCCATGCCGAAGGCGTTGGTCGCCACCATGATTTGAACGCGGTCGTAGAGGAAATCGTCCTGATTCTTCCGCCGGGTGTCCGCATCCAGCTTGGCATGGTAGGCCGCTGCCCGGATGCCCCGGCTCTGGAGCAGGCGGGCCGTCTCGTCCACCTGCTTCGTGGTGCTGCAATAGACGATGCCCGCGTTGTCGCCCTCCCGGAGCACAAGGTCCAGCAGCTCCTTGGGCTTCTGGCTGGGCAGGGCGCGGCGCGTCTCGAAGTAGAGGTTGGGCCGGTCGAAGCCGGTCGTCACCTCATAGGGCTGATGGAGCTCGAGGTGGCTGCGGATGTCGTCCCGTACCCGGGCCGTCGCCGTGGCCGTGAACGCGCCCACCACCGGGCGATTCGGCAGGCTGTCCACGAACGCCTTGATGCGCAGATAGCTGGGGCGGAAGTCCTGCCCCCACTGGCTGATGCAGTGGGCCTCGTCCACCGTCACCATGCTGATGAGCTTTTCCTGCGCGAAGCGCTGGAAGCCCGGCATTTCCAGCCGCTCCGGGGCCACATAGATGATCTTATACCAGCCCTCCCGGGCGCGGCGGAGCATGAGGGCCTTCTGGTTGTCGGTGAGGCTGTTGTTGAGGAAAGCCGCCGCCACCCCCGCCTGCACCAGCGCCCCCACCTGGTCTTTCATCAGGCTGACCAGCGGCGACACCACGATGGTGATTCCCGGCAGAAGCAGCGCCGGCACCTGATAGCAGATGGATTTGCCCGCACCGGTGGGCATCACCGCCAGCACATCCTGCCCGTCCAGCAGCCGCCGGACGATGTCCTCCTGCCCCGGGCGGAAACTGTCGTAGCCAAAAACTTTTTTCAAGATAGAATGCGGGTCTGCCATGGGTGCCTCCTGCGTTTTTCAAATCTGTATCCGTATTATTATAGCACAGCCCGGCCCGAAATGGTATCAGATCGCTCTTCTGTCGTCGTTTTTTGGCAGGTATTTGCTGGTGTTCCTAGCTTTTTGTGCGCGAAAATGCTATAATAAGAACACATATCTCCATCTCCGGCCCATTTTGTTCTGAACATGGCCGGGCAAGCACGATAAGGAGCTTATTTTTATGCAACAGAAACTCATCACCTTTGCCGTCCCGTGCTACAACTCGGCGGCATATATGCGCCACTGCATCGAAACGCTGCTCTCCGCCGGGGAGCAGGCCGAGATCATCCTCGTGGACGACGGTTCCGTGAAGGACGAGACCCCGGCCATCTGCGACGAGTACGCTGCCAAGTACCCCACCATCGTCAAGGCCATCCATCAGGAGAACGGCGGCCACGGCGAGGGCGTCAACCAGGGCATCCGCAACGCCACCGGCCTCTACTACAAGGTCGTGGACAGCGACGACTGGCTGGACACCGACGCCCTCCAGAAGGTGCTGGCCCGCCTGCACACCCTCGTGACCCGCGGCACCGCCCCCGACCTCATGATCTGCAACTATGTCTACGAGCACACCGAGGACGGCACCAGCCACACTGTGCGGTACACCAACATCTTCCCCCAGGAGCGTCTGTTCACCTGGATGCACGTCGGCCACTTCCGCCCCGACCAGAACCTGCTGATGCACTCGGTCATGTACCGCACTGAGGTGCTGCGCAAGTGCGGCATGGTGCTGCCCAAGCATACCTTCTACGTGGACAACATCTTCGTCTACCAGCCTCTGCCTTTCGTCAAGACCATGTATTATATGGACCTCGACCTCTACCGCTACTTCATCGGCCGCGCCGACCAGAGCGTCAACGAGAGCGTCATGGTCAAGCGCGTGGACCAGCAGCTCCGGGTCACCCGGCACATGATCGACTGTCAGGACCTCGACGCCCTCAAGGGCGAGAAGAAGCTGCGGGCCTATATGCTCCACTACCTCTCCATGATGATGGCCGTCAGCGACATCTTCCTGCTGCTGGACGGCAGCGCCGAGGCGAAAGAAAAGCAGAAGGGCCTGTGGCAGTATCTGCGCGAACACACCAGCGCCGCAGTCTACCGCTCCATCCGCTTCGGCTTTGGCGGCGTGACCAACCTGCCCTTCCCCAAGGGCGACGCCATCGTGGTGGGCGGCTACCGCATCGCACGGAAGATCTTCAAGTTCAACTAAATTCACGATTGTTGCATACAACAGGGCTGCTGCCTGCGCAGCGGCCCTGTTTTTTTGCCTTTTTCGGCCATTTGTTAAGGAATCTTCAATTTTGCCGCCTGAAAAGATGTTGCTTTTTAGAAAGTGGAATAGTATAATTTATTACTGTGCTGTGTTTTTTGGGCTTTTGGCAAGCAGCAAGAAAACGCGCCCGACTGAGAAAAAGGAGGAAAGGGCGGCTGCGCGTCGGTATCGTGCTGCTGCCCGCAATATCGCATGGAACAGCTTCTCATCTGCCTTTCCGCGGCGCTCATCGCAGGTCTTTTGATGTCGCGCCTCGCAAAGGCGGTCCATTTGCCGGCGGTCACATCGTATCTGCTGGCGGGCCTGCTGCTGGGGCCTTTCTTTCTGGGGCGTCTGGGCCTGAGTAATTTTGGCATCGGCTTCGGCACCCTCGAGCAGGTGGACAGCCTGTCCATCATCACCCAGGTGGCGCTGGGCTTCATCGCCTTCGTCATCGGCAATGAGTTCCGTCTCTCGGCTCTTGAGAGCATGGGCAAACAGGCCATCACGGTCGGCATTTTACAGGCCGTCATGACCACCGCCCTCGTGGATGCGGCGCTGGTCATCCTGCACTTCATCCGGCCCGACATCATCTCCATGGCCTCGGCCATCACGCTGGGTGCTATCGCAGCAGCCACGGCCCCTGCCGCCACCCTGATGGTCGTCAAGCAGTACAAGGCCGACGGCCCCCTCACCCGCCTGCTGCTGATGGTGGTCGCCATCGACGACGCCGTGGGCCTCGTGCTCTTCTCCGCCTCCTTCGGCATTGCCAACGCCCTCGAGCAGGGCCGCATCGACGCCATCAGTATTCTGGTGGAGCCGGTGGTGGAGATCGTCTTCTCGCTGGGTCTGGGCGCTGCGGCGGGCTTCGCGCTCAACCAGCTGGAAATTTATTTTCACTCCCGCTCCAAGCGCATGAGCCTTTCCGTGGCCTTTGTGCTTCTGACGGTGGGCCTGTCCATGGTCACCTTCGACATCGGGCCGATGCACTGCGGCTTCTCGCTGCTGCTGGTCTGCATGATTACCGGTACGGTGTTCTGCAACATCTGCCCCACTTCCGATGAGCTGATGGACCGCCTCGACCGCTAGGTGTCGCCGGTAAACATCCTCTTCTTCGTGCTCAGCGGTGCAGAGCTGGATCTGAACATCCTCTCCGACCCGCTGGTGCTTCTCATCGGCGTGGTGTACATCGCCTTCCGCTCTCTGGGCAAAATTTCCGGCGCCTTCGTCAGCGGCCGGGCCACCCGCTGCAGCCACAACATCCAGAAGTACCTCGGCATCACCCTGCTGCCGCAGGCTGGCGTGGCGCTGGGCATGGCAGCCGAGGCCGCTGAGCTTTCCGACGGCCACATGGTGCGCAACGTCGTGCTCTTCTCGGTGCTGGTGTATGAGCTGGTAGGCCCCACCCTCACCAAGCTGGCACTGACCGCCGCCGGCGAGATCGTTCCCGAGGGCCGCACCAATGCCCGTATGGCCAACAAGCCCGAGTTCCCGGTCTCCCTCGACTAAGTCTTCCTATGACAAACGGCACTCCGAACTGCTTCGGAGTGCCGTTTACTGTATCTTTTGGTCGAATTATATGTTATAATTGTCTCACGGTCCTTACCGACCCAATTTCATTGGGAAGGGAGGTGTGTCCTATGCACGAGATGTTGTCTTTCATGGTATCTGTCGCAGCTGGTGTGACTTCGAATCTCATCAGCAAGTGGCTTGACAGAATGCTGAACAAGGACTGTAAGCACTAAAAAGAAGACCCCTTCTTTGGAGCGGCAACTCCAGGAAGGGGTTTTCTTCTTTTGGTGTGAATTCTATGCACGAATTCATTGTCTTTCTGTCTTTATTATATGCGATCGTACAGAAAAGTCAAGCATTCACTTCAAGATAACTTCGCCATTCTCGGCATCCACCGTCAGGCTGCCGCCCGCTTTCAGGGTGCCGTCGATGATGTGCTCGGCGGCGGGGTCCTCCACAGCCTTGCGGATGACGCGGCGCAGGTCGCGGGCGCCGAACTTGCCGCCCTGACTCTTGGCCACGAGGGCAGAGAGAGCCGCCGGGGTGTAGCTGTAAGCGATGCCCTTGGCTTCCATGCTGGGCTTGTACTCATCCAGCATGAGAGCCGCGATGCCTTCCAGCGTCTGCTGGCTCAGCGGCTTGAAGGCGATGACCTCATCCACACGGCCAAGGAACTCAGGCCGCAGGAACTGGCTCAGAGCCTTGCGGGTCTTTTCCTCACTCAGCTGCTCCTCGCTCTTGTTGAAGCCGAGGCCGGAGGTCGTCTTGTCGCTGCTGCCGGCGTTGGAGGTCATGCAGATGACCGTGTTGGAGAAGTCCACCGTCCGGCCCTGTGCATCGTTGATCTTGCCCTCGTCGAGGATCTGAAGCAGGATATTCATAACGTCAGGGTGGGCCTTTTCGATCTCATCGAACAGCACCACGCTGTAGGGGCGGCGGCGCACCTTTTCGGTGAGCTGGCCGGCCTCCTCGTAGCCTACATAGCCCGGAGGCGAACCGATCATGCGGGACACCGCATATTTCTCCATATACTCGCTCATGTCGAGACGGATGAGCGGGTCGGGGCCGTCGAAGAGTTGGTTTGCCAGCTGCTTGACCAGCTCCGTCTTGCCGACGCCGGTGGGGCCGACGAAGATGAAGCTTGCGGGACGGCGGCGGCCCGACAGGTCGGCGCGGCTCCGCTTGACGGCCTGTGCCACCAGATGGACGGCCTCGTCCTGACCGATGATCTTCTTTTTCAGCTCCGCTTCCAGCCCGGCCAGTTTGACGAACTCCGTCTCCTGGATCTTCACCGCCGGGATGCCCGTCCACAGCTCAATGACCTTGGCCACATCGTCCATGGTCACTTTTATCTCGCTGGCAGCAGCCTGCTTTGCGGGCAGCTCTGCCTCGAGCTTGGCGATGCGGGTCTTCCGCTGGGCCACCTGCTCATAGTCGATAGCCTCATTGACGTCGGAGGACTCCATGTCCGCCTCTTCCTGCCTGAGGCCGTCCAGCTCCTTCTGCATCTCGAGATACTCCGAGATGACCGGGTGGGCGAGATTGCAGCAGGCGCAGGCTTCGTCCAGCAGGTCGATGGCCTTATCGGGCAGGTAGCGGTCCGTGATATACCGCTCACTGAGGGTGACGATGGCGCTCAGCACATCGGCATCCACCTGCACATGGTGGTGCTCCTCGTAATACTTCTTGATGCCGTTCATGACGGCCAGCGTGTCGGCCACGCTGGGCTCTTCCACGCGGACGGGCTGGAAGCGGCGCTCAAGAGCCTGGTCCTTCTCGATATACTTGCGGTACTCGTTGAAGGTGGTGGCGCCGATGACCTGGATCTCACCGCGGGAGAGGGCGGGCTTGAGGATGTTGCCCGCGTTCATGGCACCCTCGCTCTCACCGGCGGAGGTGATGGTGTGGATCTCGTCAATGAACAGAATGATGTTGCCGGCGGCCTTGACCTCGCTCAGCAGGCCCTTGACCCGCTGCTCGAACTGGCCGCGGAACTGGGTGCCGGCCACGAGGCTGGTCAGATCCAGCAGGAAGATCTCCTTATCCTTCAGGCCCACAGGGACATTGCCCTTGGCGATGCGCTCCGCGATGCCCTCGGCGATGGCCGTCTTGCCGACGCCCGCCTCACCGATGAGGCAGGGGTTGTTCTTCTGGCGGCGGCTCAAGATCTGGATGGTGCGGTAAATTTCGCGGTCGCGGCCCACGATGTCGTCGAGCTTGCCCTCCCGGGCTTTGCGGGTCAGGTTCTCACAGTAGGTGTCGAGGAATTTGCGGCGGGGCGGCTTTTTGCCGTTCTTCTGGGCCTTTTTGCTGTTTCCGGCATCGCCCTCCGCCTTGACGCCCAGCGGGAAGGTAGCGCTGGAGCCGGGGACAAGGTCGTCGTCCCCTTCGTTCTCCTCGCCGTCCATGGGCTGGCCCATATTCATCATGAGGGAGAGGGGGTTCGCGTCCCCTATCTCATCCATCATGCTCTCCATCCGGTTTTCCATGTTATCCATGTCCTCGTCGGACATACCGAACTGCTTCATCAGGTCTTCCACCGGCTTGATGTGCAGCTCACGCGCACAGTGCAGGCAAAAGCCCTCATTTTTCATCTGGCCGTTCTCCATCCGCTGGACGAAGATGATGGCCGGACGTTTCTGACAGCGATTGCAGACCATATAGGTTCCTCCTAAAGCTCCCCTTTACAGGAAGGGGTTGAACAGATTGAATGCTTTATAGTAAAGGCTGCTGCTCATGACCGTATCGTTCAGGACGGTCAGATTGCCGCCGGTGATGACGATGACGGCCCACACCACGCAGAGCACCAGATAGATGTCCATGGTGCTGGCGACACAGCCGGTGACCCAGCCCAGCCAGCGGTTGACGGTGCCGATGACCGGCAGCCGGTTGACGAGGCCCAGCACAGTGACCAGCATACTCACCAGCATCCGCAGCAGGGCAAAGGCCACGAAAAAGAGCACGACCGAAATGACCGGCGTGAGCAGCGGAGCCAGCACCTTCTGGACGATGGCGTCCGCCAGCACCACGGCGTTGTCGCTGAGCACAGCCGAGATGGAGCGCTCGCAGGTCTCCACGATGGAGGCGCGGAAGCTCTCGGGCAGAAAGCCCGCGTACTTGTCCGCGATGCCGGTCAGGTCCACGACCCCTCCGGCCGAGATGCTCTCGGCGATCTGGGTACGGAAGCTCCCGGCCAGAAAGCGCTGGAACACCTCGGCAGCGGCCCAGCCCGAAAAGACCCGGGCGCCCACGAGGCTGAAGACATTTCCGCCCAGCTGGACACTGGCTGCGAGAAAGCCCTTGCGGGCATAGCGCACAGCCAGAAGCAGCCAGACCACGGTACATACTATATCAAAAAGAAATGACGGATTCTTGAACATATCTTGTTTTCCTTATTATGTATTGCTTTGATCGTTGTTTTCCGCCGCAGGCGGGGTCAATCCCTGCACCGTATTGCCGCAGAAGACCAGCAGCTGCCTGCGGTCGGCCAGCAGACCCTGCGGGCGGGCCGAAAGGCTCCGGGTCCACTGGGAGGTGCCGTCGGTGGAAAGGCACTCCACCCCTGTATCGGTGAGCAGATAGAACTGCGCACCAGAGCGGATGATGCGGTTGGACGCCTGCACCTGCGTGGTGTTCTCGACGCCGAGGTCACGGCCCAGCATCACGGCCTGACAGAGCTGGCCGGAGGCCAGCAGAAGGGCAGTATTGCCCGAAGCGTCCACCGAGATGTCGCGGAGGACCTGCCCGGTAAAGTCATAGGCTGCCCGCTCGCCGCCCGATGCGTTGTAGAGGACAGCGCGGCTGTCGCAGACGGCCAGGATGCTCTGGGAACCGGTCCAGCTCAGCCACTGAGCCGCGCCGCTTCCGCTGCCCACCAGCAGGGGGTCGCCCTGCGCCAGGGTGACGACATAGAAATTCGTGACCATCTGGCCGCCGTTCACCGTCACCGCCGCCACTGCCAGCCGCCGCCCATCCGGCGAAAAGGCCAGCCGCAGCGGGGTGCCGTCGGTGATGGTGAGGCTCCAGCTCAGCAGCTGCTCCATTGAGGACGAGTAGACCCGAAGCCGGGCCGCGCTGCCGGGGTCCTCTGTGACGACGGCCAGCGTGCCGTTGTCGGCCATGGCACAGAGGGTGATGCTGTTCTCCATCGTCTTGGTGTAGAGATTCTGGGTCCGGCTCTCCACCCGCAGCTCATTGCCCGAGCGGTTGTAGAGCACAAAGCGGTTCTTGCCCACAGCCAGCGCAGGGCGGGCGTAACCGCTCTGGATGGAGTTGAGCCGGGTGCCGGTGCGGGACCAGACCACGCACCCTTCCTCGCCCAGCTCCACAAAGCTGCTGTTCATGGCGGCAAGCTGTTTCACCTCCATGACGCCGGTCTGCTGGGGCCAGCCCGTGCCGGGGAAGAGCAGGATGCGGGCGGTGTCGGCCCAGTCCTTGGCCATGGCCACAGAGCTGCCCACGATGCCGGTGGTGAACAGCACCACCAGCGTCAGCGCCACGACGATGAGTGCCGTGCGTCGGATGCGCCGGTTCCGCACCCGTTCGCGGGCCTGCTCGAGGTATTCGACCCGTCCCGCCGAAAGCGGCTCGTCCGACACAGGCCGGGGGCCGCGCTGTCTTTTTCTCATACTCTCCTGTCCCTTCGTGCAATGACAGTGCTCCCAAAGGGGCGTTTTCCCTCCGGGAGCATCGGTCGTGTTTGCGTTATTCTATGGGCGTGTCGTAGTCCACGCTCTTGAGGAAAAGCCCTTTCGCCGCCAGCGTCGGCCCAGCGTTTTTGCGGTCGCGGCTGGCGAGGATGCCCGGCACGGCCTCAGGCGCAAGACGCCCCGCGCCGGCCTCACAGAGGGTGCCTGCAAGGATGCGCACCATGTTGTAGAGGTAGCCGTCCGCCGTCACTGTGATGTCGATGTCGTCGCCCCGGCGCTGGACGTCACAGGCCGTGATGGTGCGCACGGTGTCGCCGTGAGCCGCAGCCGAGCTGCCCGAGGCGCAGAGGGCGAGGAAATCGTGCTTTCCCACAAAATACTGCGCCGCCTGCTGCATCCTGTCCGCGTCCAGCCGCCCCGGCACTCTGGTGTAATACCGCGCGGCAAAGGGCGAGTCGATCGGACTGTTGTGGATGCGGTAGAGATAGGTCTTGGTGTGGGCCGCATAGCGGGCGTGAAAATCGTCCGGCACCACCCGCGCTTCCAGCGCCCGGATGTCCGGGGGCAGATGCTGGTTCAGCGCCAGCGGCAGCTTTGCCGCCGGGATGCGGGTGTCGGCGTGGAAGTTGAGCATGAAGCCCAGCGCGTGGACGCCGGCGTCGGTGCGGCTGCAGCCCTTGATGTCGGGCCGACAGCCCAGCACCGCCTCCAGGGCGTCCTGAAACGCAGCAGCTACGCTCCGTCCGTTGGGCTGCACCTGAAACCCGCAGTAGTTCGTGCCGTCGTATGCTAAAGTAAGAAGATAGTTCATCAATGAAATTACAACTTTCCCGTCCGTATCATTCAAAATCGGAGAAACGAGAAAAAAGCGTTTAGCGAAGCGGCTAGCTTTTTTCCGTTTCGACATCCTCTTTGGGGTCTGAAAGGGGCGAGCAGCCCCTTTCTCGTGCCTCCCGCGCTTCGAAAGTAGCGGGCGCTTTTCTGGTTCTCTTTTGGCGCGCAAAAGAGAACTTATCCCCTGCACTTTAGAAATTCGGGAACACCAATCTCGAAGCGAGGATCACCGCAAAACACGCAATGCACACTGCAAGGTCGATATAATCCTGCTTTTCGCACCGCAGCACCTTGAGGCGGGTGCGTCCGTCACCGCCGCGATAGCAGCGGCACTCCATGGCCATGGCCAGCTCATCGGCGCGGCGGAAAGCCGAGATGAACAGCGGCACCAGTACCGGGACCAGCGCCTTGATGCGCTCGGTCATCTTGCCGTTGTCCAGCTGCGCACCACGGGCTTTCTGGGCGTTCATGATCTTGTCGGTCTCCTCGATGAGGGTAGGGATGAACCGCAGCGCGATGCTCATCATCATGGCCAGCTCATGCACCGGGAAGTGGAGCCTGCCAAGAGGCTTGAGCAGCTGCTCGATGGCGTCCGTCAGGACGATGGGGCTGGTGGTGTAGGTCAAAAGGCTCGTGCCCGCGATGAGGGCCATGACGCGCACCGCCATCAGTACAGCATACCGGATGCCCTCCGCGTAAACGGTCAGAAATCCGAGCTTGAACACCGGGTCGCCCTCGCCCGAGACAAAGAAGAGGTTCAGCACCGCCGTAAAGATGATGATGGGGAAGATGGGCTTCAGGCTCTTGAGGATGAGCTTGAAGGGGATTTTCGCCACTGCGTACATCGCGGCGAGGAAAATCAGTGAAAGCGCAAGGCCCAGCGGGTTGGACGCCGCAAAGAGCAGCACGATATACAGGATGGTCAGTACCAGCTTGAGCCGGGGGTCAAAACGATGGACGAGGCTGTTGCCGGGGAAGTGCTGGCCGATGGTAATATCTCTCAGCATCCGGCTGCACCCCCTTTCTGATCTTCATCCCGGGGTAAGACGAGGGTCTCCCCTGCATCCCGCCGGGCTTTTGCCGCCAGGATCATCTTGACGGCGTAGGGGATGGTGTAGACGTCCGCCGGGACGTCCACGCCCATCTCCCGCAGCTTGAGGAAGATCTTCGTCACCTGCGGCACGGAGAGGCCCAGTTCCAGCAGCTCGGGAGCGCGGGCAAAGACCTTCTCCACCGTGTCGTACATGGCGATCTTCTTCCGGCTCATCACCAGCACCTTGTCGGCGTACTTGGCAATGTCCTCCATGCTGTGGGAGACCAGAAGCACCGTGGTGCCGGTCTTCTTGTGGTAGTCCTTCACCTCGGACAGGATCTCATCCCGTCCCTCGGGGTCGAGGCCGGCCGCAGGCTCATCCAGAACGAGGATACGGGGCTTCATGGCCATAACGCCCGCCACGGCTACGCGGCGCTTCTGTCCGCCGGACAGCTCAAAGGGGCTGCGCTCCAACAGCGCTTCATCGAGGCCGACGAATTCTGCCGCCTCGTGGACGCGCTTATCGACCTCCGCCTCGTCGAGGCCCATATTCTTCGGGCCGAAGGCGATGTCCTTATAGCACGTTTCCTCAAAGAGCTGGTACTCCGGGTACTGGAACACCAGACCCGTCAGGAAACGGAAATCCCGGATCTTTTCCGGCTCGGCCCAGAGGTCGCGGCCATCAATGATGATCTTGCCGCTGGTGGGCTTGTTCAGACCGTTCATGTGGGTGATGAGGGTGCTCTTGCCGGAGCCGGTGGCTCCGATGATGCCCACGAAATCGCCCTCTTCCACCTCAAAGCTCACGTCGTCCAGCGCGGTGACTGCGTTCGGCATACCGGGGTTGTAGACATAGCTCAGGTGTTCTACTTTGATAATGCTTGCCATGTTTCCGTCCCCCTTACTTCAGCAGCTCATACAGAGCCTGTGCGCACTCGCCGGTGTCGATGATGCCTTCGGGCATGGGGATGCCGGCCTTGGCCAGCTCATCCCGCAGCTCTGCGGCCTGCGGCACGTCGAGGCGGAGAGAACGGACTTTTTCGGTCTGGCTGAACACCTCTTTCGGGGTGCCTTCCATCACCACATTGCCCTGGCTCATCACCAGCACACGGTCGGCCTGCGCAGCCTCTTCCATGTAGTGGGTGATGGACACAACGGTGATGCCCAGATCCTTGTTGAGGTGGTGGATGGTCTGCATCACCTGCTCACGGCCGCGAGGGTCGAGCATGGCGGTGGCCTCGTCGAGGATGAGGCAGTCGGGACGCATGGCGACGACGCCCGCAATGGCGACGCGCTGCTTCTGGCCGCCCGAGAGGTTGTGGGGTGCGCGCTCCCGGAACTCGTAGATGCCCGCCATCTTCATGGCGTCATCGACGCGGCGGCGCATCTCTTCCGGCGGAACACCGAGGTTTTCCAGCGCGAAAGCCACGTCTTCCTCTACCACCGTGGCGACGATCTGGTTGTCCGGGCTTTGGAACACCATGCCCACGGTCTGGCGGATGTCATAGAGCTTGTCATCATCGGCGGTGTCCATGCCCTCGACGTACACCTTACCCTCCTCCGGCAAGAGGATGGCGTTGAAGTGCTTGGCAAGGGTGGATTTGCCGCAGCCGTTTGCGCCCAGCACGGCCACGAACTCGCCCCGCCCGACCTGCATGGAGACGCCGTTGAGCGCGTAGCCGGGCTGCTCCGAGTCGTAGCGGAACTTTAAGTTTTCTGCTGTCAGTATCGTTTCACTCATTTGTTTTCTCTTTCTGGTGGTGCGCCCCTCTGAAAAGGGCTGTACCCCATTCTTAGATGTTAACCTCTCCGTCAATGCTTCGCATTGCCACCTCTCCTATCGAGGAGAGGCCTTGGCATTCCGTAAAGCTTTATCTCTTCGCCAGAGGCTCCCCTCGCTAGGGGAGCTGTCGAGCGATAGCGAGACTGAGAGGTTTACTCTTCCCAGATCGCCGTCGCGCCGCAGGGGACGACGCCGCCGGTGGCGGAGACGGGTAGGCCGATCTCGTCGCAGCTGGTCTTTCCGCCAAAGCGGGGGATCAGCGTCGTCTTGAGCATATACTCCATGACGGCGGGCGAAAGGCCGGTGGTGTAGCTGTTGACCGCAAAGAAGAGCGGCTTGTCGCTCAGCACCTCTTCGCACTGGCTGATGAGGTCGTAGATGCAGTCTTCCAGCTTCCAGATCTCGCCGCCGGGGCCGCGTCCATAACTCGGCGGGTCCATGATGATGCCGTCGTAGGTGTTGCCGCGGCGCTTCTCGCGGGCGACGAACTTGGCGCAGTCGTCCACCAGCCAGCGGATGGGCCGGTCGGCGAGGCCGCTGGCGGCGGCATTGTCCTTGCCCCAGGCCACGATGCCCTTGGAGGCGTCCACATGGCAGACGGTAGCGCCCGCCGCCGCACAGGCCAGCGTTGCACCGCCGGTGTAGCCGAAGAGGTTCAAAACTTTAATGGGCCGGCCTGCGGCGCGGATCTTCTTGGCGTACCAGGCCCAGTTGACGGCCTGCTCCGGGAAGACGCCGGTGTGCTTGAAGCCGGTGGGGCTGACGATGAGGGTCAGCTTATCCTCCCCTTCGCCGCAGGTGATCTTCCACTTTTCGGGCAGACGGCGGCGGTACTCCCACTCGCCGCCGCCCTGATTGGAGCGGTGGTAAACGGCGTCCGCCCTGGCCCAGAGGGGGCTCTGCCGGGGCGTCTTCCACACCACCTGCGGGTCAGGCCGGACAAGCAGCGTCTCGCCCCAGCGTTCCAGCCGGTTGCCGTCGGTGGCATCCAGCAGCTCGTAGTCTTTCCATGTATCTGCAGGGCGCATATGCGTCCTCCTTCCTGCTTTTTATCCCTATCTTAACCTTCGATGATCCGCTCGTTGATTTTATCCACGATGCGCCTGGCGCACAGGTCGATGGCCTCGAGGTCCCGGCCCTCCACCATGACGCGGATCTTCGGCTCCGTGCCGGAGACGCGCACCAGCACACGGCCCATGTCCATCAGCTTCTGCTGCTCATTCTCGATGAAGTCGGCCAGCACCTTGTCACCCTTGTAGGCGGCCTTCTGGGCGGCGTTGGCCGCCACATTCACCAGCACCTGAGGGTACTGGGCGTAGATGCCGTTCAGCTCACTCATCTTCCTGCCGCTCTCGGCCAGCAGCTTGAGCAGCTTGCCGGCGGTCAGCTCACCGTCACCGGTGGTGGCGTGGTGGAGCAGGATGACGTGGCCGCTCTGCTCGCCGCCGATGGCGTAGCCGTTCTCCCGCATGTTCTCGAGAACATAGCGGTCGCCGACGGCGGTCTTCTCGGTGCGGATCCCCTGGGACTCCATAAACTTGATGAAGCCCAGGTTGGACATGACGGTGACGACCGCAGTATTGCCGTCCAGACAGCCCTTTTCCTTCATGTTCATGGCCAGCAGGGCGATGATCTTGTCGCCGTCGATCTCCTGCCCCTTCTCGTCGCAGGCGAGGCAGCGGTCCGCGTCGCCGTCAAAGGCGATGCCGCAGTCAAAGCCGCCCTCGACGACGGCCTTTTCCAGATTGTCCAGATGGGTGCTGCCCACACCGGCGTTGATGTTCTTGCCGTCAGGCTCCACGCCGATAAAGGTACACTTTGCGCCCAGACGGGGGAACAGCTGCCGGGCTGCTGCTGCGGAGGCACCGTTGGCGCAGTCGATGCAGATGTTCAGGCCGGACAGGTCGCCGTTGATGGACTCATACAGGTGGTCGGTGTAGTCCTTGATGCCGTCGGTGCGGCAGGTCACGCGGCCCACATCGTCGCCGGTGGCCAGCTTGAGGCCCGCGCACTGATTGTCGATATAGGCTTCAATTTTGTTCTCCACCTCGTCCGGCAGCTTGTAGCCGGTGCCGGCGAAGATCTTGATGCCGTTGAATTCCATCGGGTTGTGAGACGCCGAGATGACCACGCCGGCGTCGGCGTTGTACTTGCGCACCAGATAGGCCACGGCGGGAGTGGGGACGACGCCCAGACTCTCAACGTCCGCGCCCACGCTGCACAGACCGGCGGTCAGGGCAGCTTCCAGCATATCACCGGACTGGCGGGTGTCCTTGCCGATGAGGATACGGGGCTTATGGCCGGTGCTGCTGGTCAGCACGGCGGCAGCGCCGCGTCCGATGAGCATCGCCATCTCACAGGTCAGGTCTGCGCCGGCCACGCCGCGCACACCGTCGGTACCAAAATACTTTCCCATAGTAAATACCTCACTTAAAATAAGCTCTGCTGTCCATTGTCCTCGGCGCTGTCGCTCTCAGGCGCTTTCAGGCCGAGATGCTCATACGCCAGCCGGGTGGCACAGCGGCCCCGGGGCGTCCGGGTCAGAAAGCCCATCTGCATCAGGTAGGGCTCACACAGGTCTTCCAGCGTCACGGCCTCTTCGCCGAGGGCTGCGGCCAGTGTTTCCAGACCCACCGGGCCGCCGTTGTACATTTCAATGATGGCGCGGAGCAGGCTGCGGTCCAGTTCGTCCAGACCCAGCGCGTCCACGTCCATCCGCTTGAGGCTCAGCAGCGCCACATCCCGGTCGATGACGCCGTCGCCCAGCACGGTGGCAAAGTCGCGCACACGCTTGAGGAAGCGGTTCGCCACACGGGGCGTGCCGCGGCTGCACTTGGCCAGCTCATAAGCACCCTCGGGGGTGATGGGCTGGTCGAGGATGCCCGCCGAGCGGATGATGATATTGCTCAGCTCGTCGGGGCTGTAGAGCTCCAGCTTGAGCAGCACGCCGAAGCGGTCGCGCAGAGGGCCGGTGATCTGGCCCGCACGGGTGGTCGCACCCACCAGCGTGAACCGGGGCAGATTGATGCGGATGCTCTGGGCGCTGGGGCCTTTGCCTATCATAATATCCAGCGCATAGTCTTCCAGTGCCGGGTAAAGCACCTCTTCCACCTGCCGGGAGAGGCGGTGTATCTCGTCGATGAAGAGGACATCGCCCTCCTGCAGATTGGTCAGCAGGGCAGCGAGGTCGCCGGGCTTTTCGATGGCCGGGCCGCTGGTGATGCGGATCTGCACCCCCATCTCGTTGGCGATGATGCCCGCCAGCGTCGTCTTGCCCAGACCCGGAGGGCCGTAGAGCAGGATGTGGTCCATGGGCTCGCCCCGGCGCTTGGCCGCTTCGAGATAGATCTTCAGGTTCTGCTTGACCTTTTCCTGTCCGATGTAGTCCTCCAGATGCTGGGGGCGGAGGTTGTTTTCCTCGCTGTCCGCCGCCGTCATCCCGGGCTGCATCATTTTTGCGCCATAGAGCGCGGTATCGTCCTGCATCGTTTACCTCCTGCCCGCCATGCTGCGCAGCGCCAGCTTGATGATCTCTTCCACCGGGAGCGTGCCGTCGATCTTGGAGACGGCCAGTGCGGCTTCGCTCTGGCTGTAGCCCAGCGACACCAGCGCGGCGATGGCCTGCCCCGCCCCCTGTGCGGCGGCGGTGTCCGAAGCAGCGCCCGCCACGTTTTCCAGGTCGATGCCGGCGGCAAAGCCTTTGGCGACCTTATCTTTCAGTTCCAGCACGATCCGCTGGGCCAGCTTGGGGCCGACGCCGGACGCGGCCTTGAAGGCTTTGTGGTCGCCCGCCGAGATGGCCAGCGCCACACGGTCGGGCTCCATGACGCTCAGGATGGCAAGCCCCACCTTCGCGCCCACGCCCGACACCGAGGTGAGCAGCTCGAAACAGGCCTGCTGCTCCTCGCTGGCAAAGCCGTAGAGGCTGACGTCGTTCTCGGTGACGTTCATCACCGTGTAGATGGTGGCTTCGTTCCCCACGCCGGGCAGCGCACCGGCCACGCTGGCCGGACACTGGGCGTAGTACCCCACGCCGCCGCAGCAGATGACCACAGCGTTCAGGGTCTTTTTGATGATTTTTCCGGTTAAGCTGTATATCATAATAGCCCTCTCAGTCAATGCCTGTCGGCATTGCCAGCTCTCCCATAGGGAGAGCCTCTGGCGTGCCGGGCAGGTCTATCGGATACGAGAAAGTTTTGTTGTTTCGGAAACTGTAGCGCCCTGCTGTCAAGGGTAGCTCAGATAGGGCCGGGCACTCTCCGCACGAAGCGGTTGAGTTGGCTGCCGTTGGTGTGGCAGAAGGTGATGGCCATCGCCAGCGCGTCGGCGGTGTCGTCGGGCTTCGGGATGGCGGGCAGATGCAGCAGGATGCGGGTCATCTCCTGCACCTGCTTTTTCACGGCTTTGCCGTAGCCGGTGACGGCCTGCTTGACCTGCATCGGGGTGTACTCGTAGATGGGCAGGCCCGCCTGCGCCGCCGCCAGCAGGATGACGCCGCGCGCCTCGGCCACGCCGATGACGGTGGTCTGGTTGTGCTGGTAGAACAGCTTTTCGATGGCCAGCACCTCCGGCTGCGTCCGCTCGATGACCTCCTTGACGCCCGCATACACCTCGTCCAGCCGCCGCTCGAACGGCACGCCGGCGTCGGTACACACCGCGCCAAAATCCACTGGTGCAAAGCGGTTTCCCGCGTAATCCACCACGCCCCATCCCACGATGGCGTAGCCCGGGTCGATGCCCAATACTCTCATTCTGCGATACCTTTCCTATTGTAATCATCTTATTATAGCACACCTATAAAAAAGGGGCAACGATAACCTTTTAACTCCCAGCCTTCGCCCGCTTTCCCGCCTCTCCGGCAGAGGCGTCCCGGCCAGCCCCGGAAGGATTTTTTGAAGATTTTTGCAAAAAAGGCTTGATTTTTATTCCATCCTATGCTATCATAATTGAGCTGACTACAGCAAAACAGAATATGGACGGTTAGCTCAGCTGGTAGAGCATCTGCTTGACGTGCAGGAGGTCACAGGTTCGAGTCCTGTACCGTCCACCAAAAAAAATCCCAAGTCGTTTGACTTGGGATTTTTTGCGTGGGCGGTGCAGGACGAGAACAGGGCGGCGGCACGAAGTGCCGTAAGCAATCAGCCCAGTGGGCTGTTGCTTAGCCCGCGGTTCCCAATCTTCAGGAATGTCTACCAAGAAAGCACCGCCTGCCGGAGCACCGTTTGCAGAGCCTCGGTTCATGCGGTACCGGACAGGAACAATGTACGTCAGAGCCATTCGTAAAAAACAAAGGCAGGGTATCACTATGGTAGTGGTATCCTGCCTTTTGTGCTATATGGCGCATTCTGGGTCGATCGCTGCGTACGCAGGAAAAAGGGCAAACTCTGACATATAGGGGTGTTCTTTCCTTGGCGGGTGTGATATACTCGGCTCAACAAATCGGAATTTATAAAGGAGAATATTGATGAAACTATTTTTATGTTCGCACTTTTCAAGTGTAGGAAGTCTGATAAAGGAAGAAATTGA
>OWJA01000485.1_pt1 | contig 22243 bp, 19 predicted proteins | sample 1732901 | NCBI WGS metagenome assembly OWJA01 (sample SAMN05065766, study PRJEB22554) | human gut metagenome | biome: ENVO:2100002; feature: ENVO:00000062; material: ENVO:00002003 | host: Homo sapiens | place: USA | reverse complement strand
GAACTTGTCGCTAAATTTACTCATGTTTTTTCTCCTCCAAAAGGGATTTTCCAAACAACTCAGCCGTTGTTCACCAGATCCTCGGCCTGCTTCAGAATGGCAGCACCGTTGCAGCGGCCATAGGCCAGTGCATCAATGACCGCCACCGGTGCACTGTCACCCACAGTTGCCTTGACCTTGCGCTGCAGATGGCGCACCTGCGGGCCCAGCAGCAGCACATCAAAGTTGCCAACGTTCTCCGCAATCTTGTTCTGATCCACAGCCCAGATCTCATAGTCCTTGCCCTGCTCCTTTGCAGCGACCTTCATCTTCTGGACGACGACGCTCGTGGACATTCCCAAGCAACAAGCCAGCATGATTTTCATAACGATCCTTCCTTTCTTGTGTTCCGTGTTTATTTATGATTCTGCTTATAGAGTTCAATGAACTCTTCTGCAAAATCGATGGACATGATTGCCATGGTCAGGTGATCCTCTGCGTGGATCAGCACGATGTTCAGTTCCACGCTCTTGCCCTGAGCTTCGCTCTGCAGCATATCGTTCTGTACATCGTGCGCCTTGGCCATCTGCTCTCTTGCTTCGGCCAGATTTTTTTCGGCCTGTTCAAAATTGCCGTTGCGGGCCTCCTCGATTGCCATCAGTGCCAGTGATTTTGCATCACCAGCGCAGGCGATAATTTCAAATGCAACTTCGTACTTCTCGTCATCAACCATTTTCTTGTTCCTCCAGTCCTTGTTCTTTTTGTCTCAGCAGCCCCAACAGGACCTCGAACCGGCGCTCTGCGATCAATTTGCAGATGCAGGCTTCATCGACCATAAGCTGCGCAACAACCTGATAGAATTTTTGCAGTTTTGCGGTGGCATCGTCCGCGATGGACACCAGAAATACCACCTGTACCTTTGCTTCGCCCCACTGCACGGGCTTGTCCAGAATGGCAAGGCAGACGAAGGTATCTTTGCTGACTGCCTTCCACGGATGCGGCATTGCCACCAGCCCACCAAACGAAGTGGCGGCCAGCGATTCCCGCTTTTTCACGAGCTGTAAAAAATCATCCGGCAGCTTTTTTTTGCCGCACACGAACCGGCACATCTGTTCCAGTACCTGCTCCCGTGTTTCGCAGTTGAGATGTGGCAGAAATAGCTCCGGGCTGAAATATTCTTCCACAGTCCCCTTTTTGCCCTGCATCAAGAGCTTTTTCATCTGGGTCAGTTCTTTTTCGGTGGGGAAGAACTGGATCTGTCGGATGGGCACCGGGACATAAATGGGAATAGGCACCGTGGAAAACACATAGTCGATCTTACTGAAGTTCACGCTCCGCAGCCCGATCACGTCACAGGTCTGTACCCGGCCCAAATTCTTGCCGAATTTCTGCTGGTAGCGGTAAGCCAGCAGCTGGGCGCTGCCTTTGCCGCTGGCGCAGACGATCAGGATGTTTTTAGGTGCCCACTCTTTGGCCTTCTGCCGTTCCAGTGCCAGCGCAAAGCTGACGGCGATATAACCGATCTCGTCCTCCTTGATGGGGTTCGGGCTGACGTCTTGCAACACGCTGCAAGCCTGCGTGGCCATCTCGTAGGCCAGCGGATACTCCCGCTTGATATCCTGCAGGATCGGGTTCTTCATCCGCATCCCACTCTTGATCCGCGCCAGCAAGGGCACCATGTGCATGCACAGGCCCATGCGCAGTTCCAGATTGTCCCGGAAGTCGATGCGGAACGCCTCGTAGATATGCTCGATCATATCCGATACGATGCGGTTGACCTCCTGCGGAATCACCAAATTTTCATCCGAGGTCATTGCGTTTGCCCGGTACATCTGTTTGCCGTTCAGATGCATAGCAATGTAGCAGACCTCCGGCAGTGGAAAAGCCACGCCCGTCATGTTTTCGATCTGTACGGCGATGTGGCTGGCCACTTCTAGGATCCGCTCCGGAAGGTCTGCCTGCATACCATCCGAGCTTTCTATCGCGTGCCCCGTGCGGATGCGCTCCACTGCAACCTCAAGGTGGACCGCCAGATTATCCAGCGCCATCGTGGACATGGCGAATTTTTCTTTTTCCAGCACCCGGCTGACCAGCTCCTGTATCTGCTGCCCGACCGGGCGGCTCTCGTCCCGCTGTGCCGCAATGCAGATCCTACGGTTCGTCTCACGGCCTACCACGCAGATGCCGTAGCCCGGTTTGCGGCGGATGCTCAGCCCGTATTCCGCCAGCTGCCGCTCCACTTCGCGCAGATCGTTGGAGATTGACCGCCGCGACACAAAAAACTGCTCGCTTAGATCATCCAGCTTGGAATAGCCATCCTTTTCCAGCAGATACTGCCTCAGCCGCTGTATCCGCTCCTGCGCGTCCTGCGGGATGCCGGTCTGTTCTCCCTGCTGTGGTTTGCTGCCCGAAACATACGTCTGTGCATCCGTGATCTCAATGCCGAACCCCCTGCCGGGTTTGGCTGTGATGCAAAAGCCATTTTCCTGCATTTCCTTTGCGTAGGTCTTAATCAGGCTCCGCACTGTTTTGCCGCTGAGTTTCAGTTGTGCGGCCAGTTCATCCGCCGTCATAGGGCCACTTTGGTCCAGTATTTCAGCGATCATCCAGATCCGCTCGTCCATCTTTTCACCTCCCCCGGCCTGTTGATTAGCACATTTATTTTCTTATCGCTGTTAAAATTATAGCATTTTTGCTCAATTCGTTCCACGTCCAGAATTTCCACATCCACTCCGGAAATTGTTGCATGTATATTTTACCGTTTGGATATTCTGCCAGTCAACACAAAAACCGCCCCGGCTTCCTGCTTCGGAAACCTGATATGCTACCCCTAGAGTAGACAGAGTAAAAACAAAACTCTGAATACTCTGGGGGTATTTTCATGTCAAGGAAGAATAAAAGCTATCTGGCAGAATTGAAATATCAAGCAGTAGACGATTATCTGAGTGGAGAAGGTTCGCTACGGGAAATTTGCAAAAAATATGGAATCCGAGATAACCATACGTTACAAGACTGGATAAAGTTGTATAATGGTCATAAGGAACTGAAATGCCATACAGGAGGCAGCCGTATGACCAAAGGGAGAAAGACAACTTACGAGGAACGAATCGCATTTGTGAAAGAGTGCATCGAGAATGGATGCAACTACACCGAGATTGCACAGAAGCATCAAGTTGGCTATCAGCAGATCTACACATGGGTACAGAAGTATAAGAAATACGGCGAAGACGCCCTGAAAGACCGGCAAGGACGGCGCAAGAAGGATTACAAACCGCAGACGGAAGAAGAACGGCTACGATTGGAAAATGCAACCTTAAAGCGGCAGCTTTATCTCTCTCAGATGGAGATTGACGTACTAAAAAATTGCAGGAGCTGGAGAGGGGGAATCGCTGAGCCTGACCAGACTGTTGCTTCGCTATCAGACTGTAAAAGAACTGCATAATGAAAAAGGCTATACCATTCAGGAACTTTGTCCTCTGGTACATATTGCTCGTTCATCCTATTACAAATGGCTGAATCATCCCAAAAGCAGCCATGAACTTGAAAACGAGAAGATTTCAACGGCAATTCAAGAGATTTACAAGGAGCATCCGGATACAGGACATCGCCGAATCCGAGATGATTTGGAAAAAGACTACAATATCTGTACCAGCAACAAGCGTGTCCTGCATTTCTGCCGAGTTCTTCATATCCAGTCAACGGTGAAGTTCAGGAAGCAAGGCTGCACCAAAAACGCTTCCGACCCACAGGTAACAGCACAGAATCTTCTGCACCGGGAGTTCTGGACAGGAAGGCCAAATGAAAAGTGGCTGACCGATGTGACAGAGTTTAAGTGGTATGAAGGCCCGATTATCCACAAGCTCTATCTGAGCGCGATCCTCGATTTGTGTGACCGGAGAATTGTCAGCTATGTTATTCGTGACCAGAATGACAACAAGCTGGTTTTTGATTCGCTTGATAAAGCTGTTCTGGAAAATCCAGATGCTCACCCACTGTTCCACAGTGACCGTGGATTCCAGTACACCAGCAGAACTTTCCACAAGAAGCTGTTGGATGCCGGAATGACGCAAAGTATGTCCCGTGTTGGCCGCTGTATTGACAATGGCCCGATGGAGGGCTTTTGGGGAATCTTGAAACGTGAATGCTATTACGGACAGACATTCACCAGCCGGGAACAGTTGGTTTCCGCTATTGAAGATTACATTGATTACTACAACAACCGCCGTTACCAGCACCGTCTGTTCATCCAGACACCGATGCAAGCTCATGTCAGTGCCATGAATCGGGCTGCTTGATCGTTCGATTACACAAAAAATTCGCCGTTCCTTTGGTGAAACGGCGAATGAAATCTTATATTATTTTTTCTATCTACTTGACGGAGTGCACCCCAATAACACCCGCGGCTCGATCTGCGATTTTCCGATACCCGAATAAGCGAAATACAATTTTGTATAGTCCAGTTCCTCAAGCTGGCCGCTTGCCTGACAGAGCGCATGATGTTTGTCGATTTGAACTTCTGTCTGCATTCGAAATTTTAACTGTTGACTTTTCTCCTCAATTTCGATATGCTGTTCTTGCTTTATCTGTTTCATTTTGCACTGTTAACGTTAAAGCAAAAGACCAGAGTTGTAAAGCCTTTCGGCTAAATAACTCTGGTCTTTTTGTTGGAGCTTGTGCAACAGCCCCTTCCGGTCATATCCTTCTTCAGCAGTTGTCATACTGTTTCTGCAGGAACTCACGGCACGCCACGGCATTTTCCGGGGTGGTATTTTCCAGCGTAGCAAAGACGAAGGGCTTTTCCTGCTTTGCGAAACGCAGGATGGTGGAGTAATCCCCCATCTCGCCCTGCCCTGCGCCGCACGCCTTCAGCTGACCGTCGGCGTCCTGACGGAGAAAATCCTTAAAGTGGATCATTGCCACGTCCTTGCCCAGCAGCTCGATTGTCTCGGCAAAGACCTCTTCCCGGCGGTCCACATTGTCCATGCTCAGCATGTTGACGGGGTCCAGAAGGATCTGCAGGTTGTGGCTGCCGATCTCATCCAGCACCAGCCGGGCACGCTTTGCATCGTAAACAATGTGCCGTGCCACCGGCTCGATCGCTACTGTCACTCCGTATTGCTCGGCGCAGCGTACCACCGGCTTCAGATTTTTGATAAAGGTGATCAGAGCCTTGTCACTGCGGCACTCGGGGCAGAACTTGTACTCCGGATTGGGAGCACCGGTCTCGGTGCCCACCATACCGCAGCCCAGCAGGCTCGCAAACCGGATATGGGCGTAGTACTTTTCCTGCATATCCTTTACCGCATCAGGGTCCGGATGTGCAAGGTTCAGATAGTTGCCCAGCACCGCCACGTCAATGCCGTTTTTCTCAAACAGATGGCGCAGATACAGTGCGTAGCCCGGGGTCAGGGCGCTGGGATCGCAGGGATACTCCTTCATTGCCTTGCGGAGGGCAAGGTGTGCGCTGGTAAATCCCTTTTCCTTTACCAGCGGAAGCAGCTGCTCCATGGGCAGCTGCTCTGCATCGTGAAGACGCAGACCAAATTGGATCATGGGATGTTCCTCCTTTTTCCTGTCAGCCATGCAGCAGTGCCACTGCCACATCGTTCACGTTGGTGCCGGTAGGTCCGGTCACCAGCAGACCATCCACTGCTTTCAGTGCATGGTAGGCATCGTTTTCCTGCAGCATCTCGAACACATCCAGCCCCTTTGCGGCAAGGGCTACGGCGGACTCTCCGTCCACATAGCCGCCGGCTGCATCGGTGGGACCATCGGTGCCGTCGCTGCCTACGGAGAACACCGCTGCATCCAGCCCGGCAATGCCGGGGGCGGCGGCAAGCGCCAGTTCCTGATTCCGTCCGCCCAGACCCTTGCCGGTCAGGTGGACCACCGTTTCACCGCCTGCAAGAAAGGCAAGTTTTCTGCCCTGCCCTGCATGGCTTTTCAGGATGCTTGCCAGAAAGCTGCCTGCCTCCCGTGCCTCGCAGCAGAGCTGGTCCGTGAGCATGACCGACTCATAGCCCAGAGCGCCGCACTCCTTTGCGGCGGCAGCGCACAACTCCCGGACGCTGCCGGTAATGCGGGTGGTGACGTTGTCCAGCGTCTTGGGGGTCTCCTGCTCCAGCAGTGCCTGTGCCTCCGGGGAAAGCTTCAGCTGATATTTTTCTGCGATCGCCAGGGCATCGGCACAGGTGCTGCTGTCCGGGCAGGCGGGACCGCTGGCGATCATATTCAGCGGGTCTCCTAGAATATCGCTGAGCACGATGCTGTAGACCTGTGCCGGAGCGCACAGCCGAGCAAACCGCCCGCCCTTGACTGCAGACAGACGCTTGCGGATGGTGTTCATCTCCACGATGTCCGCCCCGCACCCCAACAGCTGCCCGGTGATGTCCTGCAGCTCTGCCCCGGGGACCAAAGGTTTTTCAAACAGGGCGCTGCCGCCGCCGGACAGCAGGAACAGCACATCGTCTGCAGCGGTCAGGTCCTGCACCAGCTCCAGTGCTTTCTGGGTGGCGGCAAAGCTGCCTTCGTCCGGCACCGGGTGTCCGCCTTCGCAGCAGACCACCCCGGGAATGTCCCCCTTTACGTGGTGGTATTTGGTCACCACCACGCCGCCGTCCACCCTGCCCAGCGTCCGCACCGCAGCCGCCGCCATCTGCCACGCTGCCTTACCGGCAGCCACCAGCAGAACACGACCTCCGTGGGGTTCAAAGTCCCGCAGGGCACGCTGGACCGCTTCGTCCGGCAGCACCGCCTGCAGGCTGGATGCAAGGATCTGTTGGGCGTCCTTACGCAGTGCCTGATTCATGGGGCAGCCTCCTTTTACATAGGTTTACAGCAGACCTGCTTCGGTCATGGTCTTTACAAAGCCCTGCTTTGCCGCCCCTTCCGGGGTGGGCAGGGTAGGCAGGTAGGGCACACCTACCTTGCGTCTCCGGAGATTTGCCATATCCTTGGCAGCAACGGGGAAGCTGGCAGCGTCCATGGACAGGCGCACCGGGTTCAGCTTGAACTGTGCCTCCAGACTGCCTGCCAGATCACCGGCGGCGTACTTATTGTACACATCGGTGATGAGCTCCGGCATAAAGTTTGCTGCGGTGCATACGCCGCCCACGGCACCGTGGCACAGGCTGGCGTACAGCAGGGTATCCTTGCCGCCAAAGACCTTGAACTCCACGTCCCGGGTGCGGCGGATGAACTCGGAAGTCTGGGTGATGTCGCCGCTGGTATCCTTCATGCCCACGATGTTGGGCACGGTGTGTGCCAGTTCTTCCACCAGCTGTGCGCTGAGGGTGTAGCCCACCCGTCCGGGATTATTATACAATAAAACCGGCGTTTCGGGAACACTTTCTGCAATGGTCTTAAAGTGATCATACAGCTCGGCGTAGGTGGGCTTCAGGAACATGGGCTGCAGCACGCTGACTGCAGCGGCACCGTTTGCCACTGCCATCCGTGCTAGACGGCAGCACTTTTTGGTGCTGATGGCGCCGATGCCAAAGTACACCGGCACACGACCTGCCGCCTGATCCACCATGATCCTGAGTCCCCGCTCCATCTCGTCCTCTTCCACCATGTAGAATTCGCCGTTGGAGCCAAAGGCAAGGATGCCGGAGACGCCGCCCTTGATGACGTACTCCACCTGATCCCGCATTCCCGCTTCGTCGATCTTCTCGTTACCGTCAATGACCGTGAGGATGGGCACCACAACGCCCTTCATAAATTCCGTGTTCATCATCTGTACTCCTTTATCCTCAGCGACCGATCTGGATGCCGGTCAGGTACTCGTAGTACTGGGCAATGGCGCTGTGGTCCTTCTGACCGCCCTCGTGGTTGTGGAGCCACTGCATGATCTCCTGCACCTCGGCAGTCATGGGCACGGGAGCGCCCACAGCGTGTGCGCAGTCCAGAACGTTGTTCAGGTCCTTGATGTGCAGGTCGATCTTGAAGCCGGGCTTGTCGTTGCCTGCGATCATCATGGGAGCCTTGGCGTTCATGACGGTAGAGCCGGCAAGACCGCCCTTGATCGCCTGGAACACCAGCTCGGGATCCACGCCTGCCTTCTGTGCCAGAGTCAGAGCCTCGGCAAGAGCTTGAATGTTGCATGCCACGATGATCTGGTTTGCCAGCTTGGTGGTGTTGCCTGCGCCTACCTCGCCGCAGCGGACGGTGGAAGCGCCCATGGCGTCCAGCACCGGCTTGTAGGTGTCAAAGATCTCCTGCTTGCCGCCTACCATAAAGCTCAGGGTTCCGTCGATTGCCTTGGGCTCGCCGCCAGAGACGGGAGCATCCAGCATCTCCACGCCCTTCTTCTGCAGCTCGGCATAGATTTCCTTGGAAGCAACCGGGTTGATGGAAGAGCAGTCGATAAAGACTGCACCGGGCTTCATGTGGGAAGCCACGCCGTTTGCGCCCAGCATCACTTCCTTGACCTGCGGAGAGTTGGGCAGCATGGTGATGACCACATCACACTGCTCTCCGATCTCCTGCTGGGTGGCGCCCTTTGCACCGGCGGCCTCCAGCTCCTGCACCGGAGCCTGGCTGCGGTTGTTCACCAGCAGGTCGGTGTAGCCCGCCTTCAGCAGATTCTTTGCCATGGGCTTACCCATGATGCCCAGACCAATAAAACCGATTTTCATAATCGTTTCCTCCATAAGGTTGTTTGAATGATTTCCGTATTCGTACTCTATCTTGCGCTGCACCTCAGGTAATGGGGGCAGGGTTGAAGATGCACATATCGTTGTGGAAGCCGTACTGATCGCTGTAAGGCTCCTTGGTGCCGCTTGCCACGTCCAGGATCAGGTTGAAGATCTCAGTACCCACTTCAGCAATGGTCGCTTCGCCGGTGGCAACATGACCGGCAGAGATGTCGATGAGGTCGAACCACTGCTCCTTCATCTCGTTGCGGCTACACACCTTGATGACCGGTGCCACATCCAGACCGTAGGGGGTGCCACGACCGGTCATGAACACCTGCAGACCGATGCCGGAAGCCACCTGAGAAGGTCCGCACACGATGTCGGAGGCAGGGGTAGCGGCAAAGATCAGACCGTGCTTGGAGGGCTTTTCCGCCGGGCTCAGCACCTCCACGATGGGGCTGGTGCCGCTTTTGGCAATGGAGCCCATTGCCTTTTCCACGATGTTTGCCAGACCTCCCTTCTTGTTGCCCGGAGTGGGGTTGGCATCCCGGTCCACACCGCCCTCGGCAAGGTAATCATCGTACCACTTCATCTCGGCGGCAAGCTTGTCCCGGACCTCGGCGCTGACGCAGCGGGCGGCAAGCATGGGCACCCCGTCCCGGACCTCGGTGACCTCGCTGAACATTACGGTGGCACCGCCCTTTACCAGCATATCCGCTGCATAGCCTGCGCTGGGGTTGGCGGTGATGCCGGAAAATGCGTCGCTGCCGCCGCACTGCATACCGATGAGCAGCTCACTGAGGGGCAGCTCCTCCCGGTGGCGCAGGTTCAGCTTCTGGAGCTTCTTCTCCGCCATGTCCATGATCGCCTGCATCATGGCATCGTGACCCTTCCAGTCCTGCAGAGTTAGACAGTTCTCCGGGTTGATGTCCTCCGGAGGCAGCACCCGGTCGTAGGTGAGCTTCTCGCAACCCAGACCCACCACCATGACCTCACCGCCAAAGTTAGGATGACTGATCACATTGGTGATGGCACGGATGGGGATGTATGCCAGCGGAGCGTTGATGGCAACGCCGCAGCCATAGGGATGAGTGATGGCAACCACGCCGGCCACATTGGGGTACTTGGGCAGCAGCTCCTTTTTGATGCGCTCCACTGCCACCTTCACCACGCCTGCAGCGCACTGCACAGTGGTGACGATACCCAGCAGATTGCGGGTACCGGCAGGACCTACCTTGTTGCGGTAGCCCATCCAAGTAGTCCGGGGCGGGGTAGGCAGCTGGTCCGGGGTCTTGATGTCGGTGCCCCAGGGCATATCGGTCAGTGCCGGGCTTTCCGGCAGGTCCAGCATATGCTCGTTGATCCAGCTGCCGGCGGGGATGTCGTTCTTTGCATAGCCCAGCACCACGCCGTAGCGGATGATCTCGCCGCCGGCGGGGATATCCACCAGTGCGATCTTGTGTGCCTGGGGGATGGGATCCCGGGTGACCACGCCGCTCTCGGTCTTTGTGCCTGCGGGCAGGTCGTGGACGGCAACCACCACATTGTCGTTGTCTTTGATCTGGATGGTCAAACGTTCTGCCATAATAATCACCTCATACATACTCTTATGCACGGCGCAGCTGCTCGCTGACCGCCATCATACAGGCGGCGGCACCGTGCTGGTTGTCCACCATCTGCTTTTCACTCAGGTAATACTCCGGGGTGCCGGTGCGGTCGGTGCGGTTGTCCGGTCCCGGTCCCAGACCTGCGCTGGCGCAGATGCCGTGAAGCTCCCAGCCCTGCTCGCCCTTTTTCAGGTAGGTGTCCCGGATGCCGTCCAGCACCCGGCTGCCCTTTTCCCCGTATTCCGGCGGCAGCATCCCCAGCCGTGCACCCTTCATCAGGGCGTAGGCGACCATGGCGCTGCCGGAGGTCTCGGAGTAGTTGCCGGTCAGGTCCGCCCGGTCCACCACCTGCAGGAACATGCCGGTGTCTGCCACCTGATAGGGCAGCAGATGGTCCAGTGCGTTTTTCAGCAGAGGACACAGCTCCCCGGCACGGGGAGTGCGGTCCTTTGCGATCTCGTAGGTGTCCGCCAGTGCCATGAGGAACCAGCCCTCGGCACGGAGCCACACCACCGGGCTCTGCCCGGTGATCGGGTCCGCCCACTCCATCTTCCGGGAGCAGTCGTTGGCGTGACGGTACAGACCCAGCTGCTCATCCCACAGCAGTTTGTGGGCGGCGGTAAACTGGTCCAGAATGTCGTCCCAGTGGTTCTCGCCGTTTTCTGCCAGGCAGGCGGCGTAGAAGGGCATCCCCATGTACAAGCCGTCCAGCCAGACCTGATCCGGATAGATGTCCTTGTGCCAGAAGTTCCCGGTGACGGTGCGGGGGTAGTCCGCCAGAATACGGTAGGCGCGCTCCACGCCCTCTGCCCACCGTGCCTCCCCGGTAACATCCCGCAGGATCCTCATGGACTTGCCAAAACTCACCTTGTCGATGTTGTGTTCTCCGGGCACCCAGTTTGCCACCCTGCCGGCGTCGTCCATCAGAAAGGAAGCGTTCCGGCGCACCGGCTCCCGCCAACTTTCGCTGCCGGTGGCGCAGTACAGGTCCTCCGCCCCCACCATGCAAAGGTCGTCTTTATAATTCCAGAGCTTTTCGCTGAGGAACCGGGGAAAGACCCGGTCCAGATACTGTTCAAAATACTCCAGCCACATGCGTTTTATCTCCTTTTTTACAGTCCGGCAAAATCTGCCACCCGGTCCAGGATCTCCACAGCCTCTTTCCGGCTCACCGGACGCTCCGGGTCAAAGCGTCCATCCGCCTCCAGCTGCATGAATCCAAAATACAGCGCCCGCGCCGCATTGGTCCCGTAGTTGTTTGCCACCCGGTCCACGTCGGTGCACACCGGCATGGTACTGGATGCGTTGCGGTAGTTCACCCCGCACGCCTGCATTGCCACCGTTGCCATCTCCTGTCGGGAGATGGTGCGCCGGGGGGCAAAGCAGCCCTTTTCCAGCGGGAAGAACCGGTTTGCCGCTGCCCGGCGTGCCGCTTCTTCGGCGGTATCTGTCAGCTCCGGGGCAGGCAGCTGATCATCGGCGAGGGGCAGCAGCATCTGCGCTGCTTCCAGCCGGGTCACTGGCTCGCTGCCCCGCTCCAGCTCCGGGGCGTCCAGCATCCCACGGCAGTACAGCCGGGGAGCGGCTCCCTGCACCGGTGCCGGCAGCACCCGGTAGCTGCGGCTGCTCTCCCGGTCTCCGGCAGGGTTTGCGGCGCTGACCCGGAGGTATGCCGCCCCGTCAGGCACGGCGATGGTCTCTCCCCCGCCGCACCGGGTCCAGTTTTTGTTATCCTCAGACGCCTCCCAGCAGAAGGTCAGCGGCTCCTGTGCACCGCAGCTCTCGGCGCTGGCAGTGACCGTGCCTCCGATGTAGGGCACCCCCAGGATCCGGACATAGCCGGGACGGGGGAACCGTTTGCCGTTGATGGTAACATTTTCCACCACCGCGTCCTTCCAGTTCATGCTGCGCAGGCACTGGCGCACCCCGTCAATGGTGATGTTCCGCATCACCAGCCCGGTAATGGGCACCTCCGGGAATGCTTCCAGAAAAACGCCGTAATCTCCGCCGTGGGCGGTGATATTCTCCATGGTGATGTCCCGGAACACCGGCAGGCTGTCGCCGTTGCGCCCATCCTCGTAGAGCATGGTACCGTGGACCGCCGCCCCGTGGACGTGGTCCATTACACTGTCGCAGAGCATGACCCGCTCCACAGCGCCGCCCCGCCGGGCGTTGGTCTTGAGCCGCAGTGCATAGGTCAGGTTGGGGCTGGCGAATCGGTTGCCGCTGGCAAGCACATTGTAGATGCCGCCGCTCATCTCGCTGCCCAGCGCCACGCCGCCGTGACCGTCTGCAAAGTCGTTGTTTTCGATCAGGATGTTCCGGCAGGGCACATTTGCCTCTCTGCCGTCCCGGTCCCGCCCGGACTTCAGGCTGATACAGTCATCGCCGGTGTCAAAGCGGCAGTTTTTGATCCACACGCCGTTGCAGCTCTCCGGGTCGCAGCCGTCGTTGTTGGCACCGTGACTGGAAAGGGTCACCCCGTCCACCACCACGCTGCTGCATAGCACCGGGTTCAGCTGCCACATGGGGCTGTTGCGGAGGGTGACCCCCTGCAGCAGCACCCGCTGGCAGCGGATGGGCTGAAAGAAGTTGGGGCGCAGGTAGTGTCCTTCGCCAAAGATGCGCCGATCCACCGGCACCCCGCCCAGATTCATGCTGCGCAGGGTTCTGCGGTCGGCAAGCTGCAGGTCCGGCTTGTTTTCAGACCAGGAGGTCTCCACCTGATGATGCCAGTTCCACCAGTGGTCTGCATCGGCGCCGCCGTCCAGCACCCCCTTGCCGGTAACGGCAATGTCCTGTGCATCACAGGCATACAGCAGGGCGCTGAAGTTGTAGCAGGGACTTGCCTCCCAGTGGGAGAACACCAGCGGGTAGTTTTCTGCCGGGTCATCGGGCACAAACTGCACCAGAGTATCCTCCGATGCAAGGTGCAGCTCCACGCCGTTTTTCAGGTGCAGCGCACCGGTGCGGTAGACGCCCGGCTGCAGGACCAGCGTTCCGCCTCCCCGCCAGCTGAGGTCGTCGATCGCCTGCTGCAGCTGTCGGGTCTGCATCTGTCCCGACACCGGCTCCACCTGCATCCAGTTTTTGCCGATGCAGGGCAGCTGGATCTGGGACAGAATGGTATTGCGCAGCTCGTTTTTGTTCATGGGGAAAACTCCCTTACTCTTTGCTATTGATGGAATGCTCCAAAAGAAATGTCAGATATTCTGCAAGGTCTTCTTCGTGCCACTGGTGAGTGCCGGGGCAGATCTGGTGCCGGAGGTTTTCCGGTACACCCAGCAGCCGGTACGCCTCGGCGGCGATTTCCACCTGCTCCTGAGCGTTTACCACGCCCCGGGGACCGTTGAGCCGGTCCTCCCGGCAGGACTGCACCCACAACGGGCGGGGTGCAATGAGGCTGGCAATATCGCCCATGTCCAGATGCTCCCACAAGTGGGGCACATAGTTGCAGGAACAGTTGTTGTTCAGGGTCAGCAGGGCGTCCCGGTAGCCGTACATATAGCCGCTGATGGCGGCAAACTTTACCCGGTCGTCCAGCGCCGTCAGCCACAACGTCTGCATCCCGCCGCCGGAAAACCCCACGGCCCCCAGACGGTCTGTGTTGAAGCGCCGGTCCTCTTCCAGCCAGTCGATGAGTCTTGCCAGGTCCCAGGTCAGCATCCCCAGTACCGGGATGCCCAGAGGCTCTCCCATGTGTGCCAGCCGGTAGCAGTCGCCCTTCAGTCCTTCCGGCAGCCGCCGGGTGTCCTCCGGGTCCTCCCGCCGCTCTCCAAAGCCCCGGCAGTCCGGACACACCGTCACGCAGCCCTGTTTTGCCAGCTGCAGACCGTAATCGTAATGGTAGTGGTCGATCTTTTCGGTAATGGGCGGGTAGTCCCGCACACCGGCGACCGAGTACTTTCCGGCACCGTTGTGCCCCGGAGGGCAAAGGATCACCGGGGTGTCCTTTCCAGCGCCGACAGGCGCCAGAAGGAACAGGGTCATCCAGACCTCCGGTTCCACCTGGATCCTCCAGTGCTCCCGGCGGATACCCTCCTCTGTGAAGACGGTCTCCATTCGGCGAGCATCTTGTATATCACGTTCCATTTTACATGTTCCCAACAGGGAATGCAGGAGGCTTCGGGTATCTTCCCGCCATTGCCGGAATTCCTCCGGGGTGCTGCCCCGGAAAGCGTCCTGCCGGGCGTAGCGGTCGTACTTGCGCAGCATGGAGGCAAAGGAACCGTAGACCCGCTCCTGGGCAGGCAGCTGTACCGGATCAGTCATCGTTCACGTCCACATTTGCGGCAGTGGGGGCAGGGTTCTTTGCCGCCTTCTTCGCCTTCAGATGATCGGAGATGTAGGGCCAGAACACGCAAAGTACCGAGATGATCAGCAGGATCAGGGAGATGGGACGGGTAAAGAAGGGGGCATAGCTGCCGTGGGCGTAGCTGATGCCCTGACGGAAGTACCGCTCCAGCTTGCTGGACAGGATGAACGCCAGCACCAGCGGGCTGGTGGGCAGACCGGCAACGCTCATGAACAGGGACAGCAGGCACAGTGCCAGCATGACGTAGATGTTGAACATGGTGTTGGAGATGCCGTAGCCGCCGATGAAGCTGATGACCAGAATGACGGTATACAGGTAGTGATAGGGAATCTTGAGGATGTAGGGGAACCAGCGCTTGGTGACGATCTGGATCAGGTAGGTGACGATGGCGGACACCATGACGCAGGCAAAGATCAGCATGGCAAGGTCCGGCTGCTCGGTCATGAACAGAGGTCCAGCCTGCAGACCGTGGATGGTCAAACCTGCGATCAGCATAGCGGTGATGCCGTCACCGGGGATGCCCAGAGCCATCATGGGGATCAGAGCTCCGCCCAGAGAAGCGTTGTTTGCAGTCTCGGATGCCCACACGCCGGCGGGGTTGCCCTTGCCAAAGCTTTCGGGATCCTTGCTGATGCCCTTGGCATAGCCATAGGCGACCATGTTGGAGATGCCGGAGCCCATGCCGGGCAGGAAGCCGATCCACAGACCGGAAGCGAATGCAAAGATAATGGTCTTGCTGTTTTCGATGATGTCCTTGAAGCCGATGCCAAGCCCCTTCATGTTCTTGACGTCCACATCGGGCATCTTTGCCTCGCCCTTGGCGTTGTCACGGATGATCTGGCACATGGCGAACATACCCAGCATCTGTGCAACGGTACTGATGCCGGAGGTGAGGTACACATTGCCAAAGGTGAAGCGGGTAGCGCCGTTGATGGGGTCCATGCCGACGCAGCCCATGAGCAGACCGATACCGGCGGACATGATGCCCTTGAAGATGTTGCCCTTGGACAGGGAGGCAATAAGAGTAATGGCGCAGAAGCACAGGGAGAAGTATTCCCAGGGTCCCAGATGCAGAGCCGCCTCTGCGATCACCGGGGACAGCACGGTGGCGATCGCCACAGAGCACACGGTGCCGATGAAGGAAGCGGTCATGCCGATGCCCAGCGCCTTGCTTGCCTGTCCCTTTTGGGTCATGGGATAGCCGTCAAAGCAGGTGGCAATGGCAGAGGAAGAACCGGGGATGCCGATGAGCACCGCCGAGATAAAGGTACCGGACACGCCGCCGATCCAGATGGCAAGCAGCATGACAAAGGAAGTCTCGGTGGAAAGACCAAAGGTGATGGGCAGCAGCAGAGCGATGCCCAGGGTAGCGGACAAACCGGGGATTGCACCAAAGACGATGCCTAACGCGACCATGGCAAAGATCAGCAGCAGGTTTAGCGGCTTCATGCAGACCAGTAAAGCAGAAAGATATGCAGCCATTTATTTTCCCTCCTTAGCCGCCGAACAGAACGCCGGCAGGCAGCTTGATCTGGAATGCGAACACGAACATGGCGTACAGCGCCGCCGTTACCACCACCGAGATGATAGCGGTGGACACCGGCTTGACCTCGCTGTTGCCCTTGAGGTCATAGATGAACGCTGCAGTAGCAAAGGGGGTGGTGATCACAAAGCCCAGATAGGTCATAGCAACGGCGTAGAGCACCAGCATCAAAAAGCTCTTGGTGACCTTGAGCACGCCGCCCTTGGGGAAGTAGGGCTTTTCTTCCTTGGCACGGTCCTTGTAGCCCCGGATGATCAGAGCAATGGAGCTGATGCCGATGAGGAACAGCGCCACAAAGGGCAGCAGACGGGGACCCGGCTCCAGTAGCTTTGCCGGCTGGCGTACTTGCAGGGTCATAAAGCAGAAAAAGACACAGGTGAGCAGACCCACGATGCCTGTGACCATGTCACGTCTCATTTTCATATGTAAAACACCTCTTTTTTCTCAAAAATAGCCCGGAGGGAACAGCTCCGGGCTATCACTTAGGAGGAACGCACTTTAAATCGATCCTGCGCAGATCCAGTGCGGATGATCTCTATTTATAGCAATTCAACTTTTTAATGCAACAGCAACAACGTTGAATTGCATATCGCAAATATGCTGTTTGAATGTTGCGCTAATTTCTTAACTTGCGATAATTCAGCCCGTATCAGCCCTGAACGTACATATCCAGGCTCTTTGCGATCTCTACCAGCTCGTCGTACTCCTTCTGGTGCAGCTCCTCGGACTCCTCCAGATCGTGCCAGCCGGGGATGTGACCGATGCCCGCAATGCCCTCGTTGACGGTGGGATCCTCCACCACAGCCTGCATGGCAGCGTTCATTTCCTTTACCATGGTCTCGTCCATGCCGGAAGGCCCCATCAGGTAGTGGTAGACCAGCATATAGCAACCCTGGAAGCCCTGCTCCTGCAGAGTCTTGTAGTTCTCCGGCAGCTCTGCGGGGTACTCGCTGATGGTGATACCGTCGCCTGCCACGGTGCCGATGACTTTCAGCTTACCAGCCTTCTCGTACTCCTGTGCGTTGCCCAGACCTACGACGCCGATGTCGATGAAGCCGCCGGCGAGGTTGGTGAGACGGTCGGACTCAGAAGCGCACTCCACCTTGTTCAGCTCGATGCCCAAAACGCTGCACAGCTTGCCGAACAGGAAGGTGTTGGCACCTGCAGCAGGCATACCTGCGTTCAGCTCGTTGGGGTGAGCCTTTGCGTACTCCACAAATCCATTGAAGTCATCGTAGGGAGCATTCTTGGGCACTGCCAGGGTGGAGAAGCCGTTGTCCTCCAGGCAGGCGATGAGGGTCAGGTCGGTCATGGGGTTGACCTGTGCGTTGCCGGTGATGTACTGGATGTTCAGAGCGGAGGTGGCGACCATCAGGGTGGTGCCATCGGGCTTTGCATTTGCCACGGTCTGGTGACCCACGGTGTTGGAGTCGTAGTTGGTAACGGTGGTCTTGAGACCGTAGATGCGGTTCAGGCCCTCACTATAGTAACGGATCGCCAGATCGGATCCGCCGCCTGCCTTGCCGGGAACTGCCAGCGTGATGGTCTCCTTCTTGGGGAAGCCGATGTCGTCAGCGGCAGCTGTGCCGGCTGCGGATGCAGCAGTGCTGGCGGAGGAAGCGGTGCTGGAGCTGGAGCCGCCGCAGGCGGACAGGGCGAGGGCTGCAGCAGCAACAGCGCTGCCCTTGAGCATGGATCTTCTGGTGATCTTCTTCATTGTTAGTCTCCTTCTTTTCCGGTGATCATTCTGCGTTGGTTGAGGTATCACCCTCTCTGTGCTTTCATTGTACAACCTGCCGCTTCACTTTACGATACACAAGAATTCCATTTTTTCATAACGATTTGTTCACAGCAGCTTGCAATTCCTTTTGTGGTCTTTTATACTTATTATGGAAAAACTTTTCCATATTCCCCAGCACTTTGCAGATTTCTGGCTAAAATCCGACTTTTTACCATTTTGTAATAAAAGGAAACTGCTATGAACACCCGTCAGTATTATTACCTTTCCACCATTGCAAATTATGGCAATCTGAGCCATGCGGCGCAGGCGCTCCACGTCTCCCCCTCGGCGCTGAGCAAGTTTCTGGCAGAGTGCGAGCGCACCTTTGGCTTTGCTTTGTTCCTGCGGTACAACCGCCGCCTGTACCCCACCGCCGTGGGACGGTATGTGGTGGAATGCGCCCAGAAGATCCTTGACGAGCAGAACCGTATGTTGCTGACCGTGAAAGAGGTCACCGGCGGCAACCGCAAGGCGATCCGTCTTGCCACCGCCCCCAACCGAGGTGCCATCATCTTCAGCAAGATCTACAACCAGTTCTCCCGCCGGTACCCGGATATCTCCCTGAGCCTCGCCGAGCTATATGCCGCCGAGCAGCCGGGAGCCATCGCCCGGGGGCTGGTGGACCTGGCACTGGGCGCCGGTGCCACCAGCAGCGAGGTCACCGACATCCCCATTGCCCACGAAGAACTACTGGTGTCCCTGCCTGCCTCCCACCCACTGGCAAAGCAGGAGACCATCCATCTGGCAGACCTGCGGGACACTCCCTTTGTATTGCAGGGTCCCCGTCACAGCATCCGGCTCATTGCAGAGCAGCTTTTCCAGCAGGCGGGGTTCCAGCCCGTAGTCGCCTTTGAGTCCAACGACGTTATCCTGCTCGACTCCATGATGCATCAGGCAGTGGGAGTGGGGCTGGTAAGTAATGCCCACGTATTTCCCTGCAGCGAACTTGCCTACCGTCCGCTGGATCCTCCTGTGCACCAGACCCTGCACCTGCGTTTCCCGCTGGGGCACACCCTTACGGAGCCGGAGCGGTACCTGGCAGGTCTGCTGATCACCGAACGCCTCCACGATCCCCGGTACAAGCCCACCGACGCCCCGCTGGTGGACCAGCTGCTGCAGGAAGTGCTCTCACCCTCTCAGCTGGCAGACACCGGCAGCCTGCCCCGGGAGTCAGTGGGTACCGCTCTGCAGACCATGCAGGAGGTGAACCTTGACAGCCGGGTGATGGAGTATTTGATCTCCATCGTGGAGGAGCAGAGTCTTTCCCGGGCGGCAGAGCGGCATTTTTTGGCGCAGTCCGCCCTTTCCCGCCATCTACGTGCCGTGGAGGAGATGGTGGGCACTCCCCTGTTCACCCGGGAGCACAACCGGCTGCGTCCCACCAGTGCCGGAACCATCTTTGTAAACAACGCCCGGAACATCCTCCACATCGAAAACGAGATGTTTGTCCACACCAAGTCCTACCGGCAGGGACGCGGCGGCAAACTGTATATCAGCTGTGACCCCCTGTTTGCCGAGGCGCTGCGGGACCACGCCCTGCCTGCATTCTGCGCCCGGCACCCGGATATCCAGCTGACCATCCGTGAGGAGAACCGGGAGCAGACCTTGGAATCCCTTATGAACTCCTCCACGGATCTGGGCATCTTTCTTTCCTCCCAGCCCCGGCAGGACCTGCTGCACTGTCAGGTACTGACCCTTACGGAGATGGTCTACTGCTTTGCCCCCTGCCGCTGCCCGGAGGGATGGCAGCCCGGGGATCTGTTCCCCGGGGGGCTGGACCCCCGCCCCCAGCTGATGGCACCGGCAGGCTCCACCCTCCGGACCCTGCAAGACGCCCTGCTGCCCCAGATGTTCGGGCAGCTGCCCCCCGCTGCCTGTGAGGCGGATACCTCCATCCTGCGGCAGCTAGCAAATCTTGGCATTGCCGATTCCCTGCTGCCCCTGAACCTGATGGAGCGCCGCCACCATCCCCGGTGCGCTGCGTTGGCCCCGCCCCAGCCTTTGTATCTGCTGCTGGCACACCATGTAGGACGCACCCTGCCCCCGGTGACCGGCGAGCTGATGGAACTGATCCGCACCTCCCTTACCGATGTGCTGGCACTTCCATAAATCAGTCGGTGCACCGTCTTTTGCAAAACGAAACATCCTCAGCAACGGTCTTCACGGTCCGAATGTCGGCAAGCCTGCTGAGGAAGTCCAAAAACCGGGAGAATTCGCCCCCCGGCACCCAAAAAAGCAGCAAAAGCCCCCGGCGCCGTCCTGCATCTGCAATGATATGCTACCCCTAGAGTAGACAGAGTATATCGACGAGGGCATCACCGGAACCTCCGCCAAAAAGCGCCCGGCCTTCATGAAAATGCTTTCCGATGCCAAACGTGGCAAATTCGACCTGATCGTCACCCGTGAGGTCTGCCGCTTTGCCCGCAACACTGTCGATACCCTTCAGCTTACCCGCGAACTTCGCAATTTCGGCGTTGAAGTTTTCTTTGTATCGGACAACATTTGGACAATGGACGGTGATGGCGAGCTTCGTCTTTCCATCATGGCAACGATGGCACAGGAGGAAAGCCGCAAGATTTCTGAGCGCGTTCTCGCCGGTCAGAAAATCAGTCGGCAGAAAGGTGTCCTTTACGGCAGTGGCAACATCATCGGCTATGACCGCGACAACGCAAAGCGTACATACGTTATCAACGAAGAACAGGCTGCCACCATTCGGATGGTTTTCACGCTCTACTCTCAAGGCTACGGAGAAAAGGCTATCGTCAATGAACTTTCTCGGCTGGGCTGCAAGGATGGGCATGGAAATGTCAGTTGGTCTTGCACCAAAATCAGCCGCATTCTTCGCAACGCAACGTATATGGGCTATATCTGCTACAACAAGTCCAAAGTCAACAACTATCTGGAGAAGAAGCGCATCAATAACCTTGATGAAGATTCTTTCGTCTATGTAAAGGGCAACTTTGAACCCATTGTATCAGAAAGTCTTTGGCACGAATGTGAACGCATCCGCAAATCCCGTATTTCAAGCCTGCGCCTTCCTGATGGAGAAACACGGCGTAAGGGTACAAAAACCACCAAGAATTTGTGGGTATCCAAACTTCGCTGCCGCTGTGGTTCTTCGTACCGCATCTTCAAATGGCGCAAGCTAAAAGATGGTACTCCCGTCTTTGGCTACCAGTGCAATATGCGCACGGTCAACCCGACCCGCTCCTTTGTTCTGGAGCATGGTCTGACCGACCAGCTCAGTTGCGATGCCATTTCTGTTCCCGAATGGAAGCTCGACCTGATGGCAAAAAAGATTTTTGAAAAGGTCTGGGGCAATCAGAACAAGGCTATCCTCCTTGCCTGCCAGATGATTGAAGGCTGCAAAAGCGGAAAACCCACTACGCTGATATCCGCAGCACCGATTCAGAGCAAGATTGAAAAAATCAAGAATCGCAAGATGAACTATGCTGCAATGCGCGCCGATGGTGAACTGGGGCGGGAAGAATATCAGGCGCTTTGCAAACAGGCTGACGATGAGATCAACCGTCTGGAACAGGATTTGAAATCCATTGCTCCCGAACCCGATTCCGCAGCTGTTTCCGCCAACATGAAAGCCCTCCATGATTTTCTTGAGCAAAAGCTCGATGTTCGCGGTGCCTGTCTTGCCCCGGAACTGATTGAACAGTTCGTTGAGGTCGTCACTCCAATCAGTGATTACACCTACCGCTGGAAGCTCAACACTGGGAGCAAGAAAGAAAAGCATGAACGCGCCGACTTGATGGCTGTCACCGGCAAGCCTGTTCTCACCTTTACCATCGACTTTGAGACCGCCAAGAAGTATCGTGAGGCAAACAAGATGCCCCACCAGTTCCGCCGTGCAGCGTGGACCGACCTGACTGTGGAGGTCTACCTGTGATGTTTCCACTGCATCGAACCGTTTTTAATCTGCTTCACGCCTTACATGAGCAAAAAACGAAGCCCGCCGTCAAAATTGACAGCGGGCTTCATTTTATGCTCGATTTTTAACGATAATTCGCTATAAAAGCCTTATGCTCTCGGTTTTTTAATAGCAGCCTGAGCAGCGGCCAGACGTGCGATAGGCACACGGAAGGGAGAGCAGCTGACGTAGTCCAGACCAACATTGTGGCAGAACTCGACGCTGGAAGGATCGCCGCCGTGCTCGCCGCAGATGCCCAGACCCAGGTCGGGACGGGTCTCACGGCCGTCATGTGCAGCCATCTTGACCAGCTTGCCGACGCCGATCTGGTCCAGATGCTGGAACGGATCGCTCTCGTAGATCTTGTTCTCGTAGTAAGCACCCAGGAACTTGGCAGCATCGTCACGGCTGAAGCCGAAGGTCATCTGGGTCAGGTCGTTGGTGCCGAAGCTGAAGAACTC
>OWJA01000476.1_pt1 | contig 22546 bp, 22 predicted proteins | sample 1732901 | NCBI WGS metagenome assembly OWJA01 (sample SAMN05065766, study PRJEB22554) | human gut metagenome | biome: ENVO:2100002; feature: ENVO:00000062; material: ENVO:00002003 | host: Homo sapiens | place: USA | reverse complement strand
AGACAGGCATTCCACCTGTTAGACTACTCGCCCTTGTCTGGGCGCACAATTCCGATTTGTTGATTTGTTCGTAATCATATTTTATCATACAGACTTTAAGAAATCTATTCATTTTCACTTAATTTTCGGAATTTTAGGAATAGTAAGGGCTGCTGCCTGTCAAATTCTTGTGTGTTACTTTACCGCACATGAGCATTGGCACAGTTATTGTAAAGGATATGAGCCGGATAGGGCGTGACTATCTGCAGGTGGGCTTTTATACGGAGGTCATGTTCAAGGAAAAGGAAGTCCACTTTATTGCGATTGCAAACGGAGTTGATAATCAGAAAAGAGAGAGCAGTGAGTTCGCCCCATTTCTAAACATCATGAATGAGTGGTATATTCGTGACTCCAGCCGGAAAGTGACTACGGTGCTTCGTGCAAGGGGAATGGAGGGAAAACACACCACCAATAATGCTATTTACGGTTACCGGAAAAGTGAGGAAGATAAAAACCAGTGGGTAATTGACGAAGAAGCTGCCGAGGTGGTACGCAGGATATACCGGATGTCTTTGGAGGGAAAAGGACCCTATGAGATTGCAAGAATACTGTCAGAGGAACAAATCGAGCGTCCATCCTATTATCTTGCCAAGCAGGGACTTGGAACCTGCCGTTCCAACAATAATACTGCAACCCCTTATGTGTGGCGTGGGGCAACGGTGAGTGATATTCTTTCCAAGCCGGAGTATATGGGACATACCGTAAATTTCCGCTCTTATAAAGAGTCCTACAAGGATAAGAGGGCAAAAAAGACACCAAAAGAGGACTGGGTTATTTTCAAGAATACACAGGAAGCAATCGTTTCTGAAGAAATGTGGAATAAGGTGCAGGGGCTGAGAAAGACTGCCCGCAGGACGGATACAGTCGGTGAAGCCAATCCATTTACGGGACTGTTGTATTGTGCCGATTGCGGTGCGAAAATGTATAACCATCGTGGCGGAGCAGGAAGGGCAAGAAATTGGAAAGGGGAATTAAATGGAAAACGCAGACCAGATCGTGATGAGTATAACTGTTCCACCTATAACTTAAGCAGACAGAGTTATGATAAACAGTGCAGCCAGCATTATATCAGGACAGAGGTTGTAAGAAAGCTGGTGCAGGAAACCATCAAAGCGGTCAGTGATTATGTGATTACCAATGAGGAGGAATTTATCAACAGGATATATTCCTCTTCGAGAGACAAGCAGAAAGAGAGCATAAAGTCTTTGAAACGAAAAATTGCACAGGATACCAAGCGTGTAAACGAGCTGAATATGCTGATGAAGAAACTGTATGAGGATAATATCAGCGGAAAGCTGTCTGACAAGCGTTTTGAATTTATGCTCAGCGAGTTTGAAAATGAACAGGACACCCTTGAAATATCAATGGAAAATGCCAAAGCCGAGATTGAAAAATATGAGAGTGATGCCTTGCATATCTTTTAACACGCTTAAAGGGCATAAAAAACGGAAAAAGGCTACATAATTTGAACATTTTGAAGGAGGGTATCGCAGTGGCGAGGATGGGCAAAAAAGAAAAATGGTTGTGGGTGTTCTTTTTGAATGACAAGAACAGGATACAGTATAATGACCAGTGCAAGAAGTGTGTGAATGACTGTAAGCAGAGCTTCCGGTGCAGGATTGTGTGGTGCGGGAAGTATTACTCTAAGCGGAGGAAAAGGTAGAACCAGAGAAACCAAAGACCAAGAGTCAGGAAGCAAGTTTATAAAGTTTTATGGAAAGAGCAGGTAGCAATCTATCTGCTTTTTCCCTGTTATGTGGTTATCGTAAGCAGAGAAGATTAACTGACGAGCGGAGGAAAGTACAAAATGGTCATTTGGTGCAACAAATAGTCATTTGGTGCAGTGAATTAACGATAACAAATGCTTTTTCTGATATAATAAATAAAATATGTGATTGGAAATGAGGAAAAGCATGAACATTATTATTTGCGATGATAGTCAGAATGACAGGAAAATTTTAATAGAGCTATTGCAAAGCTATGCACAGGAAAAGAAGCAGTGTTTTGAAATGATTGAGTATGATTCAGGAGCCAGTCTTTGTGAGGATGAATCTGCATTACAGAAGTGCCAGCTTGTGTTTCTGGACATCAATATGGAAGATATGGACGGTCTGAAAGCTGCCATGAAAATAAAGGAAGAGTATCCCAAACTTCCCGTTGTTCTGGTTACTGCATACATGAATTATGCGTTGGATGGATATAAGGTAAAGGCAAGCCGGTTTTTGCTAAAGGATAATCTGGCTGAAACAATCGGCGAGTGCATGGATGACCTTATCGTGGAGATTCAGAAAAACAGCCGGATTTTGGAGTTTTCCTTTGTGGAGGGAACGATAAAGCTTCATGCAGATGACATTATTTACATTGAGACAGCCAGACATAAAAATATATTTTACACGGAAAAAGGCTGTTATAGAATCTATAAAAAGTTGGATGAACTCGAAGCAGAATTAAAAAACATGGGGTTTGTAAGGATACATTTAAGCTTTCTTGTAAATATGCGTTATATTGCGAAAATCAACAGTTATGTTCTTACTCTGACAACAGGAAAAGAGATTTCGGTTCCGAAGTCCAGATATGCACAGGTAAAGCAGCAGTACATGCTGTTTAAGGGGGAAGAATGATTATGGAAATAGGACTGTGGTTGCTTTCGTTTTTCCTCATGGCGATAGAGACATGGGGAAGTGTGTATTTTTTTGATACCTTTATGGAAAGAAAGAGAATGGAGCGTCTGGAGAGGAGCAGGTATATTGCTTTGTATTTGTCTACTGTGACCGTATCGTTCCTTGGAGAGTACCTTGATTCAATGGTAATCAAGGCGTTGCTGGTAATTTTGGTTTATACAGTATTCTGCAAGGTGTATTACTGGGCAGACTGGCAACATTGCATTTTCTTTTCAAGTATGAATTATTCGATGTTATTTTTGGCAGACCTCCTGTCATTACAAATCGAGAGCATATTGATTATTAAGAATGAAATGTATGTTTCAGAACTTACGTATCTGATTCTGCCTGCAAAATTGGTTTGGATCTGCCTGATTTTTATTTTGAGGAAAATATGGAAAGGAAAGAACAACTATGATGGGCTTTCTCATAAGGAATGGTGGAAGTTTGGCATGATGCCGCTGTTTACGGCAACAGCTATGCTTCTCATGTATTACTGTTACAGCAGCGACAAAAAGGTACAAGCTTCCTACCTTTTCCTCACAGTAGGATTGATTGTGATGAATTTCCTTGTGATGGAGCTAATGCAGGACATCCTTGAAAAGGGAGAACTATTACGGGAAAGTGCGCTGACAGATCAGAAGAAAGAAAGTCAGCTTGCATATTACCGGGATATGCAGACAGTATATGAGCGGCAGGGGAGAAAGATGCATGATTATAAAAACCAGATAAGGACAATACAGGTTCTGATAAGGGAAGGTGACCCGCAGGCAGCCGCTACGCTTGCGGAGCGGCTGACGGAGAGTATATTGGTGGAGATGTCAGCGGTCAATACGAACCATCCTGTCGTGAACGCAGTCCTGAACCAAAAGTTTCATTTAGCAAGGGAGCAGGGGACTTCTATGATATTCAAGGTAGGCGACATGAGTGGAATGCGGTTGAACGAGGAGGAAACGGTCATCCTGTTGTCCAATCTTCTGGACAATGCCATTCATGAGTGTTTAAAGGTCGTAAAGGCGGGGAGAAAAGCCGTTATCTATATCAAGCTGGTTCAGGAAGGCGGGAAGATAATTTTCTCTGTAAAGAATCCTGTCTTGGAAAAAGTACAAATCACGGACGGCATCGTGCTGGATTCCAATGGCGGGATGCATGGCATCGGTCTGTCGAATGTAAAAGCTGTTGTGGATAAATACGGCGGAGACTTTGTCATTTCATGTGACTCAGAGAAGTTCCAAGCGGTGGTGATGCTTTAAATGTTATGGTCATTTGGTGCAATAAATAGTTACTTGGTGCAGTCCGGGTTTAAAAAGAGGGTGCATCTGCCGACAGATTTTATGAAGCGAAAAATTATTTGCGTAGGACAAAACAGGCATATAATTATATTAATCAAGGAGGATTTAATATGCAGATAACAAGGGGTAATTATTCACAGTATGCTAACATGGTGCAGCAGATGTTTGGCAATAAGAAAAATCCCAATAATCCGTTAGCTCAATGTGATTATGGAAATTTCGCACTGCGTTTCAAGCCGGTTGATATTCAATTCACAAAACCGAATTGGGATAATATTATGACGAAACGTGATAAGCCTGCAATGTCGGAGGAAGAATTCGAGAAAGCTATAAAGGAACTTGCACAGAAGGAATTTGCCACCGGGAAGCGGGATGATGCTGCATATAGGAAATTATGTATGCAGCATGGGGAGACTGTTTCACCGGACAGGAAAGCCATCTATGAATCAAGTATGAGAAAGACAGGCGGAAAGATGAATGCGGCTTGTATGTTTTGGGACAACAATGGAAATAAAACGCTGTCTTACAATCCTGAATCAAGGAACTGGAAAGCCATAAGCACAGAGGAAGAATTTGCAAGGGCACGTGTATTTACATCTATCTATAATGATGAACTGGCACGACTGAAAAAGGAGTATGGAGAAAACGAAAAGGGAACTGTATCTTATCAGCAGATACAGTCTGACCTAGCAGCAGGCAAAAAGGCACCATCTTCGGACAGTTCACTGGATATACAGATATAATCCTACACTCTATTCCGCTGAGATGCTTAAGGCTTTGTCACTGTGGACTGCAAGGGTGTAGGGGGCTCTGAACGATAGAGGAGTTGCCATTGAAATAAACAATATAAAATTAGGTACATGCTGTTTAAAAGAAATATTTTCAAAAAAATGAGCCGCTCGGACCTTTCTGGAGAGCGGTGCGGTTGTGACTGACAAATTGACTATAAAACGGAAAAGCATGGAGGACAAAATTTATGGCGATAGGTGGAGTTGGAAGCAGTTGTACTATAACTGGCAATATGACAATCAATAGCAGCAGAAGAGTTTTAGACAAAAAATTTAATTTTGCATTAGAGGATGTGAATAGTGGCAGTAAGGTGAATGAACCATTGGTATCATTTTCAAATCCAGAGACAGGTGAGAGTGTTGAAATTCATCGTTCGGATGTTTATTCGGATGATAATCCACTTTATATATTAAAGGGTAAAACCGCAGAAGGCGAAGAATTTGAAAGGAAGCTCCATGCATGGATTATTGATCCAAGAAATTGTAGTTATGCAGAACTAATGGTTTTAAATCAGGAAACAGGAAATACATCTGCGGCAGATAAGCAAAGAGCTGACATTCTGTTTGAACAAACAGGTGTGGCGCACTATTTAGATAAGGCAGACTATAGTACAGCAATGAAAGATATTTTGGATAAATATAATAAATCTGGAAGTTGGGATAGTTATCTTTCTATGGATAACTGGCAGCAAAGTATAAAGGATTATACTTCTGTTCCTGTGTATTTTAACCGAGATATTATACGGGTGCTAAAAAATTAGGCGGATTTACTTCCCTTCCATTGGAAACAGGAGCTATGGGATTAAATGACCGAATGGATTTCATGAATATGTTTCAGAAACAGATCAACGATATGAAACTGTTGAGCCAGAAAAGGACTGCGGCATATTATCAGTACAGTATGCAGGCATATTGGGATTTTATTTTGGAATGGGAGATGCAGATATGGGCAAGAGTGCAGGCAGCGTATCCATTATAGGCGGAGCAGACGGACCTACAAGTATTTTTATTGCCGGAAAAGGCGGCACGGTAAAACTCACAAGACGCATACAGAATTATTTCTGCAAAATAAAGAGGAACAGGATAAAAAAGCGGATCACTGCCAATCCCCATACGTTGGAAGAAGTTGTGGAATTGCTGAAACGGGAGTACGGCGCTGTGGAAGTTTCTCAGCAGTCTTTTAATTATCAGGAACAGAGGAAGTGCTTAAAGGTCTCCCTTATCATGAGGCATCGTCCGGATTTGTTGGAGGGACTGATGGACTTGGAGCCGCCCGAAGGAGCGGATATGGAAGCTTTACAGGCATTCTGGGAACAGATTGAAGAACGGGAAAATAAGGCAGCGGAAATTGCAGATGATATCTTCCCTATAGATTTCCACATCTATGAAATTAAGTGTCCTGAGAACTGCATGATGCAAATAGGGGTGGAAACTGTCTGGCAGATGCTTGACGGCTCATTCAGTGGGGATAAGCAAACCATGAAACAGTTAAGGAAACTGTATAAAAAGATGTATTTGTACTACGGTGTCACTGCTGAAGATATAAAAAATGAAACGGAAAGATACAAATCCCTTTTAGGAGTGTTGTGTTCATAGAGACCCGGTTTCTAAACGGACAGGAGGAGACTTAAATGGATATTACAGGAATAGCAAAAAGCCATCAGACGGGCATCCAAAAGTCAGGAAAGGCATCATCCAAGAAGGATTGGAAGCTGTCTGATTCCCTTCAGGAGAAGATAACGGAATATGCCAGAGAGGATGCTGCGCAGAACGTTTATATGGGAAATAAGTTCCTCGCCCTGCGGAAAAGCGAGGTCGCCAAAGTGGCACCAAATCGGGCAGCACTGATAGGTAAGTTCAACCAATCAATGAATTCTGGAAATATGGGAGATATGAAAAAAATACAAGAGGCAGACAAAAGATGGCTGTGTATTTTATTTGGGATACCATATGAGGCTGAATATCAAGGAGAGGGAACTGGTTCTGCGCTCCATATATATAATGAGGAAGGGGAAGAAGTTCTTACATATACTCAAGGAGTAGGGTGGCATGAGAAAGAGACAAAAGCAGAAACAAGTGTACATTCAGCGTTAAAATCAGCATATTATGAGGCATACCATGATGCAAGAAAGGCACTGAACACTGGAACAAATGTGGAAATCACAAATGAAAATGTTGTGGTGCAAAGTAATTTCGATATGAAAGCATAAAACAATCAACAGGAAAATTTCAATGAGCTTTTTAAGTAGAATTTTGTTATCAGATTGGAAGTGATTGTATGGGAAAATGTTAGTTCTAACATTTGAAGATAATGAGGATGATATGATGAGCCGCATATTATCATTGATAAATACCAAAGAAGAAGTCATTCAGATGTCAGGTTTGAATAATCATCCGTTGAATTTCAAAGGTCTTCTGATTGACGAGGTTCAACGGGTGATAATTCGGGAGAATCAGGAGATAGAGCTTACATATACCGAGTTTGAAATCTTGAAGCTTCTTGCAAAGCATCCGGGAATAGTGTTCAGCAAGGAACAGATTTATGATATTGTTTGGAAAGAATCCTATTCCGGTGATTACAACATCGTCATGAGCCATATCCGTAATATTCGGGAGAAGATAGAGGATAATCCAAGCAAGCCAATCTACATACAGACTGTTTGGGGAGTCGGCTATCGTTTCAATAAAAATTTAATAGCATAGAAACAGGCAATTAAGAAACAAAATCTTGGTTGTCTTTTTTATTTGTAAAATACATTTACAGCGACAGGAGCAGAAAGGAGACAGGAGTACATTGCAGAAATCAAAACGAATCAGGGCAGTTATTTAGGCGGTGTTATCCAATAAAACGGAAGCACCGCTTTTCTGTTTTACAGACAACAAATTTAAAGAAAGCAGAGGTAATGAAAGATGAATTTAGAGAATAAAATCGAAGCACAACGGAAACGCATGGAGCAGGAAAAGAACAAGTTGGATATGCTGATGAAAAAGGCAAAGATGGAGCAGAGGAAAGCAGATAACCACAGAAAGATTGTGGTGGGTGCAAACTTTGAAACATTCCTTAATGAGCCGAGGAGGTACAGCGAGGAGCAGACCAGACGGATTATGCAGGTGGCATTTGCCACAAGAGAGGTCAAGAACTGCATGGAGCAGATTGAACGGGAGCTTGCAAGGGCGGAGGAAAAAATGCCGGATACGGCGATAAATGAGGAAGCAGACGAGGGTGAAACCGAAGAAGAATAGGGAATGTGCAGCGTTGTAGTCAATTCCATCAACTTTGTTGAGGGCGCACAGATACACCGCCCTTTGGGCGGTGCTGTGCGTTCTCCGAAGGCTCTTGCAGAGGGCAGTCGGCTACTTCGTATCCGATAACAAGGTGCAGGCACCTTGTTGAACAAAAGGCAAGCCTTTTGTTATAAGGGAGCTACACTCCCTTCGGCGGTAGAAAGAATCGCCTACCCTAGTGAACTTTGCATTCAGATGAAATCACAAAAAGACGTGCTTTCATCTGCCCGCAAAGTCTGCCAGTGCAACCCGCTACGTTGTGGGAAAGGAGAGGATAGTGAAGAACGGAACAATTAGCAGCAGAGCATCCATAGTCCAGCGGAGCAAAGGACAGTCGGCGGTTGAGCAGTCAGCCTATATCAGCAGGACATCCCTTTACAGTGATTATTATGGCATGACCTATAACAGAACTGCCAAAGAGGATTTAGTCGGTGCAGGCGTACTTCTGCCGGAACACGCACCACTGGAATTTGCAGACAGGGCAGTATTATGGAACTCTGTAGAAAAGAACGAGAAAGCGAAGAATGCCCAGCTTGCAAGGAGCCTGAAATATTCCCTGCCCAATGAGTGGGACGAAGCCACCGCAAGGCAGGTCATGGAGCGTTTTATCAAAGAGCAGTTTGTAGATAAGGGAATGTGTGCAGATTATGGTATTCATCGTTCGTACAACGATAAAGGACAGCCTTAATCTGCATATCCATATCCTTCTTACCCTCAGACCCCTCAATGAGGATGGTACATGGGGAGCAAAATCGAGAAAAGAATATGTCCTTGACGCAGACGGTAACCGAATACCCAATGCCAGCGGAAAAGGCTATAAAAGCCGGAAAGTAAATGTGATTGACTGGAATGAGAAAGGCAAGGCAAAGGAATGGAGAAATGCCATTGCTGAGGTTATCAATGCCACCAATGAAAAAGCAGGCATAGCCGAGCGTGTTGATCCACGTTCCTATAAGGACAGAGGGATACCTCTTATTCCGACCATTCATTTAGGGGAAAGAGCAAGTGCATTGGAACGAAAGGGCATCCGGACAGAAAGGGGCAATATCAATCGTGCAATCGGGAAATACAATGCCATGATAATGAAGATTTATGGATTTATCTCTGAACTCAAAGAGGAACTGAAAAAGGGAGTTTTCAAATTTGTTTTTGAGAGAAAAAGCCGGACAGAAAGGGATGACATTCAATCTATCAATCCATCCATCAATCCTTCCGTACCGGAGCAAAAATCAGAGGTTCAGACCGCATTGGAGATATTGCAGAAACAAAGGACAGAAATGGTGGTAAGACCGATTTTTCCTTATGTACAGAGATTTAAAGACAAGCGGCTTCTGGGTAATGTGGAACAGCTTGCAAAGCTGCTTGACACAAACCATCTTGAAACATGGGAAGATATGAGGGCGTTTGAGGAAAAGCAGACGGAGGTGTTGGAGAATTGCAGGGCAGAACTTGCAGAGTTAAGTGTGCGTTATGAGAAGTGGACGCAGGCGGTATCTGACTATGACGATTATAAGCAGTATCAGCCAGTCATGAAAGAGTATCAGGCATTAAACGGATTGAGGAAAAATTCCTTTAAGAAAAAGCATGAAACAGAGCTTGAAAACTATGCGATATATCGTGACAGGGTAAAGGCAGTCATGCCAGAAAATATGAAAATATCAAAGCCATATATTGATAAGCAGTTAGCGGAGCTGTTGGCACAGCAGGAGCAGATACAGAGAAATAGCAGTAGGGTTGCTACCGACCTTGCAAGGCTTTCCGTTTTCAAAGGCAATCTCAGGGAAATGGAAGCACAGCAGAGAGTAGACGAGCAGGCAAGGGAGCAGAACCGGGATAAGAAACACGAAAATACAATTTAAATACAGCGTGAGGTGCATGGAAAACAGAAGGATTTCATGCACCTTTTTTCGTTGGGAAAAGGAGATTTATGGAACAGACAGAAAAGCAGACAACGGAGAAAGAACAGTGTCCGCATATCAAAAAGAAAATCGGAAGAACCACCTACAACGTGGCAATTCATTTCAGCAAAACGAGCAGGGAAACCATGACGGATAAGATTAACAGATTGATATTACATGACATAAACAGTGAAGATTTTTCTTAACTACCCTTGATAAAATCTTTCTGAAGATCTTCTGCTTTCAGCGATGGAGAGTGCCAGTTCGGATGAATTCCCGGCTGGCGTAGAGTGAAAAGGCATCGGCACACCGGCCACACGCGCTGCCATTATCGAAAAACTGGTGCAGAAAGGCTTTATCGAGCGCAGGGGTGATAAGAAAACAAAATACCTTTTCTCTACGGACAAGGGAAATGCGCTGGTGACGGTGGTGCCGGAACAGATTCAGTCCCCGTCCATGACGGCAGACTGGGAGGAAAAACTGCTGAAAATAGAACATGGCGAGTATGACAGTGATGCCTTTATGGAAGAAATCAGCAGCATGGTCAGCGGACTTGTAAAAACCTACGAGGCTGTAAAAGGTGCTGATGTTCTGATGCAGCCGGAGCGCAAGGTCATTGGCTCCTGTCCCGCCTGCGGCAGCGATGTCTGCGAAACGGCAAAAGGATGGTTTTGCAGGGATAAGGGCTGTAAATTTGCGCTCTGGAAGGAAAAACGGTTCTTTCAGACACTGGGAAAGCAGATGACAGAGGAACTGGCAAAGCAACTGGTAAATCGGGGAAAAGCACGGCTTACCCATTGCTATTCCAGGAAGTCCAATCGTTACTATGACACAACCGTTCATGTAGAGACCGGCGAGGACGGTGCAGCAGCATTTAAGCTGGAGTTTGGAGGTAAAAAATGAGCATGAAAATGATGAATGCAGCTTATCTGGTGGATAATGTCGCTCTGCTTTCCTTGCAGGAAAAGCAGGACGGCGTGGAATTCCATTGTTTTGATATGGACAGCAAGGTGCAGATTGCCGACGGACACATTGGCTGGGATGTGTTGGATAAACAGCCGTTTTCTACGCTGGAAGAAAGCGCGAGGATGGCAGCACTCCAGAAGATTCCGATGCAGAAATCAGCAGACGGGAATCTGTGCTGGGTAAACTCTCGGATTTGTCTTCCAGAACGGATACGCCGGTGAAAGCTGCCAAGGCGAAGGAGGCAGAGCGATGAAATACAAGCTTACGAAGGCAGAGCAGGAAACCGTCATCAATTTTGATAATGAACTGGATACCGCCAGCATTTATACCCATGACAGCCGCCTGATTAAGAAGCTTCGGGAACTGCGAAAACAGTATCCGGAGCAGTTTATTTTGGAGCACCGGGAGCATGGGTCGGTCACTTATACGATTCCGAAACGCTGTGTTGGTATCCGACCGCCGTACAGTAAAAAGCGGCGGGAACAGCAGCGACAGGAAGCAAAGGAAAACGGCCTGCCGTTTATGGAGAAGGGAGAAATGAACGATGGCAAGAATTGAAAAATGGGATGAAGTGCATGGAACGCAGGCACCGGACGAAAGAATGATGGCATTTCTCGACAGTACTACCGACCAGTATGCGATTTTGCAGCTTCGCCGCAGCGAGGATACGGTATATGAACGCTTTTCGTCTATGCGCGAACTGGAACGGATGGGGCTGGAACCGGATATTGACCATTATGAGGTGGTTTATACGGCTCCGCTTCTTCCCTACAAGGATCAGAATACGATGTTAGAGGAACTGTATGCGAAATTCAATGTTTCCCGCCCTGATGATTATACTGGTCATAGTCTTTCTGTGTCTGACATCGTGGCTTTACGGCAGAATGGTGTTGTAAGCTGTCACTATGTGGATTCCATCGGCTTCCAGGAACTGCCCGGATTTTTGAAACCGGAGAATTACCTGAAAGCCGCAGAAATGGCAATGGAAGACGATTACGGCATGATTGATGGCGTGATCAATAACGGAAAGAAGGAAGAACCGGCAGAGAAAGCGTCGGTTTTGGATCAGCTGAAGGAAAAGCAGGAGGCGGTGCTGCCTGCGCCGCCTCGTAGGTGCTGCGAAGAAAAGGAGTTATAAATGCGTTTTACGGATGACGAATGGATGCTCATGATGCTTTACAGCCCTGGCACACGGACAGGGCTGATCGAAGAGCTTCAAAAGATGCAAAAAAGTCTGACGGGCAGAGACAGAAACCTGCGCAGGTGGACGGCCTCGCTGCTTGCAAAACTGGCAGAGATGACGGATGCAGAATATGAGGCACTGGATTTGTATCCGGACGAATAAAGGAGAGGAGGAAAAAGACAGATGATGACGAAAACGGCTTATTATATGCAGATGGCGCAGGAAGCTGCGGCACAGATCACTGGCAGCAAAGAGCAGTGGACAGCGTTTCTGACCACATCCGCACGGCTTTATAAGTATCCTTTTGCGGAGCAGCTGATGATCTATAAGCAGAGACCAGAAGCGACGGCCTGTGCAGAGTACGATCTCTGGAATGATCGGATGAACCGCTATGTGAAGCGTGGCTCCAAGGGCATTGCTCTTTTGGACATGCGCGGCGAGCAGCCGAAACTGCGGTATGTATTTGATGTGGCAGATACCGGAGAACGGAAGAATTCCCGACCGGTACAGCTCTGGAAAATGAATGCGGAGCATGAGCAGCCAATCATTCGCGCACTGGATGCAGCATTTGATGTTTCTGCCGGTGCTGGGTCTCTGGAAAATCATATCATGGAAGCGGCAGAACGCCTTGCAAGGGATTACTGGGAGGAAAACCGCAGGCAGATCAGTGACATCGTTGCAGATTCCTATCTGGAAGGATATGATGAACTCAACATCGGAGCTTCCTTTAAGAGAGCTGCCGCTGTCAGCATCGCATATTCCGTCTTTACCCGGACGGTGGCCAATGCAGATGACTATTTTGAACACGAGGATTTTCTGGACATCTTTGATTTTAATACGCAGGCTGCAGCCAATGTGCTGGGAACTGCGGTCAGTGAAATGTCCAGCCAGATCTTCCGGGAAATTGAACGCACGATCCGAACCTATGAAAGAGATAAGCAGGCAGAAAGGAGCCAAAACTATGATGGAGCTGAATTACACGAAGAACGGCGATTACCTGATTCCGGACATCCAGTTGTCGGTGCAGGAACAGAAGCCCCTGGGCAAGTACGGGAGGATGCGCAGAGCGTTTCTGCAGGAGAACAACACGCTGCTGTACAATCACCTGATCCTGACCGAGAAGCTGTACCCGCACCTGTGGGAGATTCAGGAGACCGCGACCGCACGGATGGAGCAGATGATGGCGGATCTTCTGAAAGCGAATCCGGCACCGGACAAGAAATTGAACCAGATGGCCTGGGTGCAGCACATGAACATGCTGAAAGCGCAGGCAGAGGAAGTCATTCTGACGGAACTTATCAACAGTTAAACTTCATGAGTTTGTTTCAGTCCGAAGCAGAGCAGATTCAGAAAATTGATGCGGCGGCAGAAAATGCAGCCAAAGAAGCGGAGAGCGAAAAGCCCTCCGCTTTTGTCATTTCTGAGGATGAAATCGACCGGATGCTGCGGACAGGCTCCAATTTTGAAGGCGGAAAGATCCGTATTTATGCGCTGTATCAGCAGCAAGGGGACGCAAAAGAACGAGCTGCATTCTTGAAAGCGGAATACGGTCTCGGTGGCCACAGCTATACCTTTATGGATGGCAGTCGAGGTTTTGCCGATTATAACGGAAGAGGTATTCTGCTTCGCAATTATGACCATGACCGGGAAGTGCGACTCACATGGTCGGCGGTGGATAAGCGGTTAGACCGGCTTGTGGAAAATGATCAGTACCTGACCGCGCTGGAAATGGAAGAGTATCGGAAGCTGGAGCAGGAATACGGCGCGCCGCTTCCTATGCCGACTGCCGCCCATGTGTTTCCGCCAACGCCACCGGAACGCTACGATACCGGAAATGAGCATGTGGACAACATGCTGAATACGGCTGCGAATGTATATGCCCGGAGTGAACTGGCGGCACCACAGCGGTTTACCGTGATGGAGACAGACGATGGTTATGCGGTCTGGGATGATATTCAGGACGGCATTCATGTGGAGCCGGATGGTGTCAGCGAAGAGTTTACCAGCGAATGGGAGGCAGAGACCTACCGCCAGCAGTTGATTGAAAAAGTTCAGGAACGGGAAGCAAAAGACTGGCTCTATGTTGAACAGAGCAAGCAGAATTTGCAGCAGGACATTCCATTCCCAGATGTGGAATCCGAAGAAGCACAGGAACCGGCTCAAGCAGAGACAGATCCTCTGGTACTGGAAATGCAGGAACACGCCAGAGAACTTGCCAGAGAGTCTGGCTATGCACCGGATGAACGATTTGTAGTCACGATGACCGGCGATAATTTCCCGGATTCTAAGGATGCGTTTGCCATCTGGGATTATGTCAAAGAAGAGTATTACGGATATTCGGACGGAAAAGTGCAGACATTTGCCGATTATGTGAGTGCGTCAGAAGCGTTGCAGGGGATTCGCGGCAGGAACATGGAAGCTGAAAAAGAGCCAGCGACTGTGCAGCCAGAACCCGCAGCTCCGGTGCAGCCGGATTATCGTGTTGGCGATACGCTGTATCTGGACGGAAAGGCATTTACGATTGAAAAAGTCGGGCTTTTCGATGTGGAGCTTCGGGACCCGGATTCCGTGTATCCGATCTTCCGCTCGGAAAGCAAAGAAAATCTGGCAAGACTTTTGGGACATGAGGAAAATGTTCACCTGCACAATCTGGTGGTTGATCTGAATCCTGGAAAAGAAGAAGCGTTCCGGGCAGGGCATGAAGCAAAACATGCGGAGAACTACCGCATCAACAGCTTTCACCTCGGCGAAGGCAGTCCTAAACAGAAATTCCGTGCCAACATGGATGCTATCTACACGCTGAAAGCCTTGGAAAACCAGAACAGAGATGCGACACCAGAGGAACAGGAAACGCTGGCCAATTATGTCGGCTGGGGTGGACTGGCAGATACCTTTGATGCAGAGAAAACTGCTTGGGCAGGCGAATATAAGGAATTGAAGGCAGCTCTTACGGAAGAAGAATATGCCGCAGCCAGGGCTTCGACTCTGAATGCGCATTACACCAGTCCTACCGTGATTCGTGCAATCTATGAAGCATTGGATGGTATGGGATTTGAGAAAGGCAATATTCTGGAACCGTCGATGGGTGTCGGTAACTTCTTCGGTATGCTGCCGGATTCCATGATGGGAAGCAGGTTGTATGGCGTGGAACTTGATTCCATCACCGGGCGCATTGCGCAGAAATTGTATCCGCAGGCAGAAATCAAGGTGGCAGGCTTTGAAACCACTGACCGGCGCGACTTCTATGATCTGGCCGTGGGCAATGTGCCATTTGGCAACTACCGTGTCAGCGATAAGCCCTATGACAAACTTGGTTTTTCTATCCACAACTATTTCTTTGCCAAGGCATTGGATCAGGTTCGTCCCGGTGGCATCGTGGCCTTTGTTACCAGCCGCTATACGATGGATTCCAAGAATCCGGACGCGCGAAAGTATCTGGCTCAGCGGGCAGAACTGCTGGGAGCCATTCGACTTCCCAACAACGCATTCCGTGCCAATGCCGGTACAGATGTGGTTTCGGATATCATTTTCCTGCAAAAGAGAGACCATCCCATTGATATCGAACCGGATTGGGTGCATCTGGGGCTGACATCGGAGGGCATAACCCTCAACAACTACTTCGTTGATCATCCAGAAATGGTGCTGGGTGAGATTACAACAGAAAGTACCCAGTACGGCAAGGAAGAATGTACAGTCATTCCGATTCCGGATGCAGATCTGGGAGACCAGTTGCATGAGGCTGTGCAGCATATCGGCGGTCACTATGAAGCGCAGGAGCTGGCACCGGAGGAAGAGCTGTCCTTGCAGGGCGAAACCATTCCGGCAGACCCAAATGTAAAGAACTTCTCCTACGCAGTGGTGGACGGGGATATTTATTTCCGCGAGAACAGCATCATGCGAAAGGCTGACCTTTCTGCGACAGCCACCGGCAGGATCAAGGGTATGGTGGAACTTCGTACCATTGTGCAGGAATTGATCGACTACCAGCTGAACGATTACCCGGAGGACGCGATTGCCCAGAAACAGCGGGAACTGAATGTGGCCTATGACCGATTCGCCGATCAGTATGGACTTATCAACTCCCGTGCAAATGCGCAGGCTTTTTCGGAAGATTCGTCTTATTATCTGCTCTGCTCTCTGGAAAATGTAGATGAAAACGGCAGACTGGAATCTAAAGCAGATATGTTCACCAAACGGACGATTCGACCGGAACGGGCTGTTACCAGTGTAGATACCCCGGCAGAAGCTCTGGCAATCTCCATCGGAGAGCGCGGCAGAGTGGATTTACCCTATATGTCGGAGCTTTTAGGTACACCGGGGGAATATGAAAAAATCCAGCAGGAACTGCATGGTGTCATTTTCAAAGACCCGATGACGCAGGGCGGCGAGGAAACCGGCTGGGTAACAGCTGATGAATATCTGTCCGGCAATGTCCGGGAAAAGCTCCGCGTGGCAGAGTTGGCTGCGGCCTCTGACCCTGCCTTTGCGGTGAACGCGGAATATTTGAAGAAGGCACAGCCAAAAGACCTGGATGCTTCGGAGATTGATGTGCGTCTTGGTGCCACATGGGTCAATCAGGATTATATCCAGCAGTTTATGGAAGAAACCTTTGAACCGCCGTTCTATCTGCGCCGAAATATTGAAGTGAAATTCTCTCCCATGACGGCAGAATGGCAGATTACCGGCAAGAGTACACCGAGCCGGAACGATGTCCATGCCTATATGACCTACGGCACCAGCCGTGCCAATGCCTACCGGATTTTAGAGGATACGCTGAATCTGCGGGATATTCGTATCTACGATACCGTGGAGGATGCAGACGGTAAGCAAAAGCGAGTCCTGAATAAAAAGGAGACCACCCTCGCCCAGCAGAAACAGCAGGCCATTAAGGATGCGTTCCAGAATTGGGTGTGGAAAGACCCTTATCGCCGTGCGGAACTGGTGGAAAAGTATAACGAGCTGTTCAACAGTACCCGTCCTCGTGAGTACGATGGTTCTCATATCCGCTTTGGCGGTATGAATCCGGAGATCCGGCTGCGTGAACATCAGCAGAATGCCATTGCTCATGTGCTGTACGGCGGCAATACGCTGCTGGCCCACGAGGTAGGTGCCGGTAAGACATTCGAGATGGCCGCTTCTGCTATGGAGGCAAAGCGGCTGGGACTGTGCCAGAAATCCATGTTTGTCGTTCCGAATCATTTGACCATTCAGTGGGCAAACGAGTTCCTACGCCTGTATCCGAGTGCAAAACTGCTGGTGGCAAGCAAAAAGGACTTTGAGACTGCCCGCAGAAAAAAGTTCTGCGCACGAATTGCCACTGGCGATTACGATGCAGTTATCATCGGGCATTCTCAGTTTGAGAAAATCCCGGTGTCCGCAGAACGGCAGGAGCGGATTTTGACTGCCCAGATTGATGAAATCGAAAATGCTATTGCTGAGATGAAATCCCAGAATGGCGAGCGTTTCTCCATCAAACAGATGGAAAAGACCCGGAAAGGATTGGAGGCGAGATTGGAGAAACTCCGGGCAACCGACCGAAAAGACGATGTGATTACCTTTGAGCAGCTGGGCGTAGACCGGCTGTTCGTAGACGAGGCACACGCGTTCAAGAACCTGTTCCTCTACACAAAAATGCGCAATGTTGCAGGCTTGTCCACATCGGAAGCGCAGAAATCTTCGGATATGTTTATGAAGTGCCAGTATATGGACGAGCTGACAGGCGGGCGCGGCATCATTTTTGCGACCGGCACCCCGGTCAGTAACAGCATGACGGAACTTTACACTATGATGCGGTATCTCCAGTACGGCACGTTGCAGCAGAAAGGGCTGACCCATTTCGACAGCTGGGCTTCTACCTTTGGTGAGACCACCACAGCCATTGAGCTGGCACCGGAAGGAACCGGATACCGGGCAAGAACAAGATTTGCGAAATTCTTCAACCTGCCGGAGCTGATGAATATGTTTAAGGAAGTGGCGGATATCAAGACTTCCGATCAGCTGCATCTGCCGGTGCCGGAGGCAAAGTTTGAAACCGTGGTGGTGCAGCCTTCGGAGCATCAGCAGGCGATGGTGGCGGAGCTTTCGGAACGGGCGGCGGCTGTGCATTCCGGCGTGGTAGACCCGTCGGTCGATAACATGCTGAAAATCACATCGGATGGCAGAAAGCTGGGGCTGGATCAGCGGCTGATGAATCCTCTCCTGCCGGATGACCCCAACAGCAAGCTCAATGCCTGTGTGCGGAATGTGCTTCGTATTTATGAAGAAGGGCAGTCGGACAAGCTGACCCAGCTGCTTTTCTGCGACCTCAGCACACCGAAGAACGATGGGACCTTCAATGTCTATGAGGATATCCGCGCTAAACTCATCCAGTCAGGTGTACCGGAGGAAGAAATCGCATTTATCCATGATGCTGATACTGAGGCAAAAAAGAAAGATTTGTTTGCCAAAGTCCGTACCGGACAGGTTCGGGTGTTGTTAGGTTCGACACAGAAGATGGGCGCAGGCACGAACGTGCAGGACAGGCTGGTGGCCGTGCATCATCTGGATGTGGGCTGGCGGCCTGCGGACATGACCCAGCGAAATGGTCGTATCATCCGTCAGGGAAACCGAAACAAAGAGGTGCAGGTTTATCAGTATGTGACGGAAGGAACCTTTGACGCTTATCTCTATCAGACACTGGAGAATAAGCAGAAGTTTATCAGCCAGATCATGACCAGCAAATCTCCGGTACGTTCCTGTGATGATGTAGATGAGCAGGCTCTTTCCTATGCGGAGATCAAAGCACTTTGTGCAGGAGACCCGCAGATTAAGGAGAAAATGGATTTGGATGTGGATGTTGCAAGGCTGAAAGTATTGAAGGCAGACCATCAGAGCCAGCAGTACCGATTGGAGGATAAGCTGATGAAATATTTCCCTGCGGAGATTGAAAAAACGCAGGGGTTCATCAAGGGCTTTCAGTCGGATATTCGGACGGTGGCGGCACATCCGCTGCCGGAAGAAGGGTTCTGCGGCATGGAAGTAAATGACACACGCTTTACTGAAAAAGCAGAGGCCGGTGAAGCAATCCTCGCAATCTGTAAAACCAATCAGAGTTTGGAGCCAGTGCCGCTTGGCAGCTATCGCGGTTTCAAGATGGAGTTGTCATTTGACAGCTTCCAGAAAGAGTATCAGGTGCTGCTGAAAGGCGAGATGACCCACCGAGTGCCCATCGGCACCAGTGCTGCTGGCAATATCCAGCGTCTGGACAATGCTCTTGCCGGGATTCCAGCAAGGCTGGAAAAGGCGGAACAGCAGTTGGACAATCTTAGGAGCCAGCAGGAAGCGGCGCAGGCCGAGCTTGGAAAGCCATTTCCCCAGGAGGCAGAACTGGCAGAAAAGAGTGCAAGACTGGCAGAACTGGACGCACTGCTGAATATGGATGACCGTGGAAATGATGATCCTGACCGTGAGAGAACAACGGAAAAACCGTCTGTCCTGGCAGAGCTACGTGACCGTGCCGGTCGCATTCCGCCGATGGCACATCGAGATGATGAGGAGGTGGCACTATGAGTGTTCGGGAACACTGGATCAACGTCCGGGTAAATCCGGAAGAGCTGGCAAGGATTCGTGAAAAGCAGAAGGAATTGGGTATTCGGAACACCGGTGCCTATATGAGAAAAATGGCGATGGACGGGTACTGCGTGAATCTTGATTTGTCGGATGTGGCGCAGGTATCCACTCTTCTTCGCCGATGCAGCAACAACCTGAACCAGTACGCAAAACGAGCCAATGAATCCGGAAGCATCTATGCGGAGGATATCCGGGATTTGCAGAAGCGGCTGGATGAACTCTGGGAGATGCAGAAGCTGATCCTGAAGAGGCTTTCCGGTATTCGCTGACAGCGCAAACGTGCGGGATTTTTACAGCACATGGCACAGATGAAACTGTCTGTGCCGTTACATATTTTTGCGGGTCTCCCTATTGACATCGTGGTGTTTGGCAAGCGGGTACAGTAAAATGAAGATGAAAAGAAAAACGAAGGGGTGAAATCCATGAAGATCGTATGTTTTTTGTTGAAGCTGGTGCTGAAAATCCTCTTGCTGCCGGTTGCGTTTCTGCTGCGATTTCTATGCTTTATCTGGAATCTGCTGATGCAGCTATCCCTGTGGGTGCTTTCGCCGGTTATGCTGTTTGTTCTTGGCTGCGGTATCTATTCGGTGGTTCGGGCGAGCTGGACGGATGTGTTCCTGCTGACCCTGATTGAGATGGGGCTGTTCGCAGCTGCGGTTGGTGCGGGCGGCATCATGGAACTGATGGAACGGCTGTGCGAGTGTGTAGAGGATGTTTTGACAATTTGAGTTCAGGAGGGATTAGATGGATATTCAGTTTATGAAAGATTATTATGATTTACGGTACGAGGAAACAGATGGAGAGAATCATTTTGTGGAAGAGACAGCTTATCAGGAAAAACAGTCTGAGCAATCGAAGATGGAAGACCAGCTGATGGAAATGGTGGGAGGCAGCGAATCTAATGTGTGGAAGCTGTACGAAAGCATTATGTGCGTCTATTTCGATATGGAAGAAATCATCAAGCAGGCCGTTTATTTGCAGGGGGCTTATGACCGGGAACGGATGCTAAAATGAGAATAGTAGATTGGTAAGAGTTGCCTTCGGGTAGCTCTTTTTAGATGGAGGAATAAGAAATGGCGGCTACAAGACTAATTGCGCTGCATATCAATAAAGGAAAGACGGTAGCGCAGTGTCTGGCTGACCGTACTGATTATTCTGAGAATGCAGCAAAGACGGAAGATGGAAAATACATCAGCGCGTATGCCTGTGATGCAAAGACCTGTGATGAAGAATTCCTACTTTCCAAACGGCAGTATGAGCATATCACGGGAAGAACCCAGGCGCATGATGTGATTGCATATCAGATTCGGCAATCCTTTAAGCCAGGAGAAATCACACCAGAGGAGGCAAACAAGGTCGGGTATGAGACGGCCATGCGATTCACAAAGGGAAAACATGCATTTATCGTGGCTACCCATGTTGATCGTGCGCACATTCATAACCATATTATTTTTAATTCGACTACATTGGACTGCACCAGAAAATTCCGAGATTTTCGCTTATCCGGTCTTGCACTGGCAAGGCTCAGTGATATCGTCTGCCTGGAACACCGGTTGTCGGTCATAATCCGGAAGCCCTATGGAGAGCGGCAGAAGAGAACGGAATATCCGGAGAAAAAATCGCAGCGGGATGAAATCTGCGAGGCCATTGATGCAGCATTGGAAAGAGAACCAAAAAACTTCCGGGAGCTGATTGGAATTTTGCAGGAAGCAGGGTACGATTATAAAGATGGAAAACAGCCTGCACTGCGGGGAAAAGGCCATGCCAGATTTGCCCGCTTCCGCTCTCTTGGCAAAGGATATTCGATTGAAGAACTCTGCGAAGTGATTGCCGGGAATGCAGTTCATAAAAGCAAATTTGTAGAGAAAACCCGCACAAGCGCACGGTCGATGCAGGTGCATCAGAAGGCAGAGCTGTCGTTCCTGATTGATGTCCGTGCCAAAATGCAGGCGGGCAAAGGCGCGGGATATGCGCGCTGGGCGAAAGTCTTTAATCTGAAGCAGATGGCGAAAGCTATGATGTTCATGGAAGAGCATGGAATTAAGAGCTATGCAGAGCTGAAAGAAAAGGCAGATGGAATTTCTGAAAAATGTGATGCGCTGCTGGAATCTGTAAAAGCAGATGAGGCACGGATGTCGGAAGTGTCGGTACTGAGGAAGCATCTAATCAATTATGCTAAGACAAAAGATGTTTTTGCCGCGTATAAAGCATCCGGTTACAATCGAGAGTTCTATGAAGCTCATCGGGATACGCTGGCCTTACGTAGCGCAGCGAAAAAAGCGTTTGATGCCTATAAGAAAGAGAACGGCTCTGACAAAAAGCTCCCGCGCATCAGCGAGCTGAACGAAGAGTATGCGATGCTTCTGGAACGAAAGAAAAACTCCTATGCGGAGTACCGCAAGACCAAATCGGAAATGCAGGATTGGCTTGTGGCACAGAAGATTGTGCAGGAAATCCTAAAAGAGGACGAGCAGAAAAAAGAGCAGATGCATGAGAAGGAAGTGCGGCAGGAAGAAGAAAATAAAGAGAATAGTAGATGATGGAATGTCCGGTGCAGTGTGGGCGTAATGCTCATACTGCACCGGGCTTTTTTTGTGTGAAAAAATATTTGTGATGATGTTGCTTATTGATTGCTCTTGACTTGAATTTTGCATCTCAACATAAAAGAAGTTATAATACAGATAGAAAGTTAAATTGATGAATGGGAGGTATGCTTTGTGCCCTTACAGATTATTAGGAACGATATTACAAAAATGAGCGTTGACGCAATCGTCAATGCTGTCTCTTATACACATCTGACGCTGCCGACGATCTTACGCGTGTAGAT